>OFBB01000073.1_pt1 | contig 15349 bp, 16 predicted proteins | sample 1520401 | NCBI WGS metagenome assembly OFBB01 (sample SAMEA3696446, study PRJEB22514) | metagenome | biome: water; feature: marine; material: hydrothermal vent | place: Pacific Ocean | collected 2014-08-12 | depth 1521 m | reverse complement strand
CCTCTTTTATCCCCAAACCAACACTATCTTCACCAAAGAATAAATGACTTATATCATTACCCATATCATCTTCAAAAAAATACGCGTTGTCTTTATTCATTATCGATAGATATTAACTTAAATAAACTAGTTGGCAGATAAAAGTAGTGATATTTGTTTTAGTTAAAAATTTCGGAAATTTTTAAAATAGATTGTTTATACTATTTTTTCGCACCAACTGTCAAAATAATGAGTTTGTCCATATCAATAAGTCTTTCATAGGCTTTTTGAATGTCTTGGGCACTAATATCTTTGATTTTGTCGGTAAAACTACTTAAATAATCCAGTGGTAGATCATAAAAGCCAATAATGGATAGATAAGTGAGGATATTGGCATTGCTCGCGGTCTCTAGAGCAAAGCCGCCAATGATATTATCCTTACCATCTGCCAATTTTTGAGTGTCAATCGCATTATTTCTGAAATTTTTGAGCGTCTCAATAGCAATATTTTTGGCTTCATTGGCTTGATCATTTTTGGTTTGCATGCGCATCATAAAGAAACCATTCGATTGCATTTTGGTGAAATAACTATAAGCCGAATATGCCAAGCCTTTTTTCTCACGAATTTCATCACTGAGGATTGAGGTAAGTCCGCTACCGCCAAAAATATGATTGCCTAAATACAAAGGATAATAATCAGGATGCGAGCGATTAATACCGTCTTGACCGATGAGTAAGTGCGTTTGTTTTGAAGGAAACTCGATATGAGTGGCTTGTGATTGTTCGAGCGGTAGTACGATTGAATTGGCTTTGGCTTTTTGTCCAACATTGAGTCCATGAGAGATCTGTCGTGCAATTTGCTTAGCCTTGACTTTGCTAATATCGCCCACCAAGGCAATGGTGAGATTTTTAGCCACATAAAACTGTTGATAATGCTGCTCTAAATCTTGCAATGAAATTTTATTAATGCTTTTTTGTGTGCCAATTTTTGGATGTGCATAAGGGTGATCGACAAACACGGCTTTATCAAAAGCAAGCGATGCAATATTGGCAGGTGATTGTTTGCCAGCCTCAATGGATCGTAAAGTTTGGCGTTTTTCACGTGTGAGATATTTTTGTTTAAAACTTGGCTGGGTAATCACCTCGGTAAAAGTATCAAGCGATTTTTTTAAGATTGATTGTCGCGTTAATGTACGCAACGACACAATCGACATATCTTTAAGTGAACTGGTCGAGAACTGTGCACCGACTGCTTCAAACGCATTGATGATTTGCTCTTCATTGTGATATTTAGTCGCTGTACCGAGTAGCGCACTGGTAAGCGATGCCAAACCAAATTGATTACCATCTCTAGAGGCAGCGGCATCAAAATTAAGTGCAATATCGAGTATCGGCAAACCTTTTGTTTGTGCAAAAAACACTTTAGCACCTTCAGGGGTTGTACAATGTTGAATATCTAGCTTGGCTTGAGCAGAGCTTGCAAATAATAGCAATAAAACTAAAATTCTCATTTCACTCCTTGTGGGATTAACTCAACCGAATTGGCATCATCAAAATTAAGATAGTGTTTGGCAATTGCTGAAACATCAGTTGCACTAATGCTGTTCATGTTGTCCACATAAGTGAACATCTTATCAATACCTAAACCCACCGTTGAAAGCATACCTAAATAGTACGATTGGGTGGATATTTGATCTTGCTCAAAGATAAAATCAGCCTCGAGCTGTGCCTTGGTACGAGACAACTCCCCTTGAATAAAATCAGGGTTATTGATTAACTCATCCACTTGGGTTTTAATGGCTTTGAGCACCGTGTCATTACTCACACCATTAGCCGGAATAAAGCTAAGCGTAAATAAAGTGTCATACTTATCATACAAACGATAGCCTACGCCGATACTTGAGGCGATTTGTTGATTTCTAATGAGCGACTTAGATAAGCCATTATCCAGAACATAAGCCAGCATTTCGAGCTTGTAAGGGGTGCTTTTATCTGTGGCAGTTTTTAAACTCGGTGCAGGGAACGACAACACGTAAAACGGCAACTCGGCTTTAAGTTTTAATACTTTAGAATTTCCCCTTAGTGTGGTCGCTGTTCGGTTTGACGGTTTAATATTTGGATTAAAGGCATAATCGCCAAAATATTGTTTGGCCAAAGCAACAACCTTGACAGGATTCACATCACCTACAACAACCAGTGTGGCGTTATTAGGGGCGTAATATTTCTCATACCAAACTCTAAGGTCATTTAAGCTATAGGTTTCTATGTCTTGTTGAAAACCAATCACTGGTGAGTGATACGCACCTTTTTCATCGAACGATATCAAACGCAAATTTTCATAAACTTTTGAATTAGGCTTATCCTCCACACGCATGCGTCGCTCTTCAATCACCACTTGTCGTTCTTTAGTGAGTTCTTGATTAGAAAAAGTAAGATTGCGCATACGATCTGCTTCCATCTTAATAGCCAACTCTAGCTTCGATTTGTGCATTTTTTGATAATAAGCGGTAAAGTCTTTTGAAGTAAAGGCATTTTCATCACCGCCATTTCTGGCAATAATTTGTGAAAACTCTCCTGATTTGTAAGTGCGAGTACCTTTAAACATCATGTGTTCTAACATATGAGAAACACCTGTTGTAGGGCGTGATTCATCACTAGCACCGACTTTATACCAAAGCTGAGAGATAAACACCGGTGCGCGTTGATCCACCTTAACCACAACCTTTAACCCATTGTCTAATGTAGCCTGAGTAATACCTTGATTAGCTAGGTGATTACTTGCCAATGCAAATAAAGAATGAGACAAACCAAAGAATAGTAAAATTAACGCTTTCATATTTCAATTATTATAGCCAAAAGCCTTGTTTAATTTTTTTAAAAAAGATAAATCTCCAATAGAAGAAAAGCCTGCTTCACTGAAAGAGCGCTTAGTCAAATCCAGGCAGAAACTTGGATCTGGCCTATCTACGTTATTATTAGGCAAAAAAGAAATTAATGACGACCTGCTCGATGAATTAGAAACCTTGCTCATTACTGCAGATATCGGTATCAACACCACCGACAAGGTTTTAGAAAGTGTACGCAAAAATGCCTCACGAAAAATACTAAAAGACTCAAACAATTTGTATCAATTTTTAAAAGATGAATTATCCAAACTACTGATTGAAGACAATCAACTAGATACTGACATTAAAGAAACGTTTGTGATTTTAGTCGTGGGCATTAACGGCGCAGGAAAAACCACCACCATTGGTAAGTTGGCCAAGTTATTCCAAAATCAAGGAAAATCTGTGATGCTTGCAGCAGGTGATACTTTTCGTGCAGCAGCAGTCGAGCAACTCAAGGTTTGGGGTGAGCGCAATGAAATACCGGTTGTCGCTCAAGCCACTGGCGCTGATGCAGCTTCGGTAATTTATGATGCGTACGAGTCAGCCAAAGCTAAAAATATTGATATTTTGATTGCTGATACTGCCGGAAGATTGCACACGCAAGGCAATCTGATGCAAGAGTTAGAGAAAATCAAGCGTGTACTCAAAAAACACAACGAAGATGCCCCACATGAAACCATGCTGGTAATTGATGGTGGTTCTGGGCAAAATGCAGTTAATCAAGCAATTGAGTTTAACAAAGCTATCAAGCTCAGTGGTATCAGTATCACCAAGCTTGATGGTACTGCTAAAGGCGGCGTGTTGTTTGCCATCTCTGATGAGTTAAATTTACCTATTCGTTATATTGGTGTCGGTGAAGGTATTAATGATCTTAAGCCGTTTAATGCTAATGAATTTGTTGATGCCTTATTTAGTGAGTAATCACTAGCTTACCAATCATAACTCCCGTCTCAATCATTGTGTGTGCTTTGACAATATTTTCTAAATTGATTGGGTTCAGCTGACGTGTTACTGTGGTTACTACTTTTCCACTATCGACCAAGTCTGCCACTTCATTTAACAATTCATGCTGCTTTACAAGGTCTTTTGTTGTAAACATAGAACGGGTAAACATCATCTCCCAAACTAAGGTAATACTTTTAGCTTTGAGTAAATTAATGTTGTAGTCTTTGCCCGCATTGGCCAACAAACAAATACTGCCTTGTACTGCGATCAACTCAGCCATGGTTTCAAAATATTCATCTGGATCGCCCATACACAGGATAAAGTCAGGTGCATCAAGATGGCTATCTTTAAACTGCTCTATAAGGTCATGGTGATCAATCACTATGTCGGCGCCCATTTGTTTACACCAGTCGCTAGATTCGGCACGGGAAGCTGTGGCAATAACCTTTATGCCAACCACTTGTTTGGCAAATTGGATCGCCATAGAGCCCACACCACCAGCAGCACCGATTAATAATAAAGTTTTATCATGATCTGTTTTGGTGATTTTTAAACGATCGAATAGCGATTCCCAAGCGGTAATACTGGTGAGTGGCAAAGCTGCCGCTTGCCCATAACTAAGAGAGCTTGGTTTGCGACCAACAAGCCGCTCATCCACCAGTTGATGGGTGGCGTTAGAGCCGTCTCTGGTCATGTCACCGGCATAAAAAACTTCATCGCCCACTTTAAAAAGAGAGGTTTGGTCACCCACAGAGATGACAACACCTGCTGCGTCATAACCTAAAATTTTTAGAGGACTGTCTTTAGTAACTGTTTGCTTAACTTTGGTATCAATCGGATTGATAGAAATGGCCTGTATTTCTACGATTAAATCTCGACCTTTAGGTGGGGCTGTTTCTTTTTCAAACTCAATAAATTCAACGCCATTAAACCCGATTGCTTGCATATGAATTACTATCGAGTATTGCGCTCAATTCGCAGCATCACCAACATCATTACAAACATGATGAAGATGCCAAATATTGCCGCTGCTACAACTAACATGCTATAGCCTACTACTTCTTCTATCTTAAGTGTAGCCATCTTAACCAAAATAAATTGTTGTATATTTAGTTCTTTATTTGTATCAACTTGTTTAGAAAATTCTTGATCATGCCACTTGAGAAACTCGTCAACATTGGTTTTATTGCCACCTACAATAGCCATTTTTTTGGTTAGTTTAGCCAATGATTTCACGTAAGCCAGTTGCAAGTTTTTAGTATAAGGGTTGGATTTAATTTTGACCAAAATCCTAACCTTTGACTTTAAGTCTGTTTTATCAATCACCGTATCGGGTAGCTTTTCTAAATTAGAAGTAATTGTATCTACATGGGTGTTGAACTCTTGGTCAAACCCGGCCTCTTCTTTAGTTTTTAAAACTTGTTTTGTTTTCTTTGGCTGAGTGCTGATAGGATTTTGATAATCTGAAAAATAAATCATAGGGATATTAGTTTGATCATTTGCTTCAAGGCTAATTTTTTGATAACTAATAAAGCCCAATACCAAAACAGCAATAAACGAAAGTATTGCAAGCAATAAGCCTAGGCGTTGTACGATTTTAAAAAAGCTTTTTTCGATTGATCTCAACATATTTAACTATCCTTTATGATTCATTTTATTAAAAATATCATCCATCTTCGCTGCTAATTCAGCATCCAATTGGGTTATACAGCCTTCGCTATGGGTGGTCAAATCAACCCTAACGGTTTTATAAACGTTAGACCATTCAGGATGATGATTCATTTTTTCAGCCACAATGGCAACTTGTGTCATAAAACCAAAAGCTTGAACAAAATTATCTAAGATAAAAACTCGATGTAGTTTTTCATCAAGGATTGTCCAATCTTGTAATTGTTCTAAAGTCTGTTGATCAATGGGTGTTGGCATCACTATCCTTTTAAAATATCCTTAGCACCTAATGAAATCAACTTGTCAGCTAACACCGTACCCAGCTGCTCTGACTCATCAATGGATCCACTAACCTGTTCTTTTAAAATAACACCCGTATCTACATTACCCACCAAGCCTGTTAGCGTGATTTGGTCATCTTCAATGGTAGAATATCCGGCAATAGGCACTGAACACCCACCTTCAAGGCGGGCATTCATAGCGCGTTCACAGGTAATTCTATAAGAGGTCTCAGTGTCAATTAAAGGGGCGATTAAATCTAGAATTTCTTGATCATTTTCACGAATTTCAATACCAACTGCACCTTGACCAACCGCTGGCAATGATTGCTCAGCTGAAATTTGTTGTTTAATACGATCTTCAAACTTTAAACGAATCAAGCCAGCACAAGCCAAAATAATCGCATCATATTCACCGTCATCGAGTTTTTGCAATCGCGTATTTACGTTACCACGTAGATCCAATATTTCTAAATCAGGTCGAAGGGCTTTGAGCTGCACAATACGACGCATAGAGCAAGTACCGACCTTGGCGCCTTGAGGTAAATCATCAATACTTTCATAATGATTAGAAACAAACGCATCAAATGGATTCTCGCGTTTAAGTATTGCACCGAGTTCAAATCCTGGTGGGATTTCGTAGGGCACATCTTTCATTGAATGTACAGCTATATCTGCAACACCCTCCATCATTCCGACTTCAAGCTCTTTAATAAACAGGCCTTTACCGCCAATTTTAGACAATGGGGAATTGAGTATTTGATCACCTTTGGTGGTCATCTTAACTAACTCAACCTTCAAACCGGGGTGATGGTATTCTAACCTGGCTTTAACATGTTCAGCTTGCCATAAGGCTAATGGACTTTTACGTGTTGCAATTTTTAAAGTTTTATTCATGCTTTGTATTAAAATAGGATAAATGATTCGATACAGTTTACTTTTTTTACTCTTGTTTTCAAACGTCAGTATAGCTGAAGAGCTCACCCTGCCAGTTGCAAAAGACTTTTTAATGGATGCTCAAAAAGTTTGGAAACAAAAGATACCTATTTTAATAATGTTTTCCATCCCTGACTGTGGATATTGCAAAATAATCAAAGAAGAAGTTTTGAGCCCAATGGCAACAATGGGTGAATATAACAAAAAAATTATCATCCGTCATATTGATGCGCAAAGCTTTGACGAAATCAATAATTTTTATAATGAAGAAGTTTCACACAATGAATTCGCTTTTAAGCGTGCCGTTAATTTTTTTCCAACTGTGATGCTGGTGGATAATTATGGCTCAATTCTGGGTAAAATTGTAGGCGTACCTAGTGAAGAGTATTATTGGACAGATCTAGATGAGGTGATTGAAAAATCAACTAAAAAATTACATAAACGAATGAGTGCTGAACTATGACTAAAAAAACTAATCAATCTTGGGGTGGACGCTTTAACGAGCCGACTGATGAGTTCGTGAAAATTTTCGGCGCCTCAGTATTTTTTGATAAAATCCTTGCGCCGTATGACATTCAGGGTTCAGTTGCACATGCAATTATGCTTAGCGAAGTTGGCATACTTACCTCGGATGAAAAAGACCAAATCATTGAGGGTCTTAATCAAATTTCAGATGAAATTAATGCAGGAGAATTCAAATGGTCAGTTGCACTAGAAGATGTGCACATGAATATCGAATCTCGTCTGACTGCTATTTGTGGTGATGCTGGTAAAAAACTACACACAGGTCGTTCACGCAATGATCAAGTAGCCACTGATATTCGTTTGTATCTACGTGATCAAGTGGATGCAATCAGTGTAGAAATTAAGCGCTTACAATTAGCACTACTTGATTTATCTGAAAAAGAAGCAGGCACTATTTTGCCTGGCTTTACTCATTTACAAGCCGCCCAACCCGTCAGTTTTGGGCACCATATGATGGCCTATTTTGAAATGCTATCACGTGATGCTGAACGTCTAGTTGATTGTCGTAAACGTATGAATTCAATGCCATTAGGAAGTGCCGCATTAGCAGGCACCACTTATCCAATTAATCGCGAACGTACAGCAGAACTACTAGGTTTTGAGCGTATTTGTACCAACTCGCTTGATGGGGTTAGTGATCGAGATTTTGCCATTGAGTTCTTGTCTGCGGCAAGCGTTATTATGATGCACTTGTCTCGTTTTTCTGAAGAGCTCATTCTTTGGTCAAGTGCACAGTTTGATTTTATCGAACTACCAGATAGCTTCTGTACAGGTTCATCGATTATGCCACAGAAGAAAAATCCTGATGTGCCAGAATTAGTCCGTGGAAAAACCGGCCGTGTGTATGGCAACCTGACTTCATTATTAACCATCATGAAGTCACAGCCACTCGCCTACAATAAAGACAACCAAGAAGACAAAGAGCCGCTGTTTGACACCGTTGATACGCTTAAGGCTTGTTTACGTGTGTTCGCTGACATGGTGCCAACCATTGAAACCAAGCGTGATAATATGTATAACTCAACTAAAAAAGGTTATACCACAGCGACTGATCTGGCAGACTATTTGGTCAAGAAAGGTTTACCCTTCCGTGATGCACATGAAGTGGTTGGACAGTCTGTGTCTTATGGCATTGAACACCAAAAAGATCTTAGCGAGTTAAGCCTGGAAGAATTGCAAGCCTTTGATGATCGCATTGAAAACGATGTGTTCGATATACTCTCTTTAGAGGGTTCACTTTGTGCGCGTGATCATTTAGGTGCAACTGCACCCAATCAAGTTAAGGCTGCGATAAAAACTGCTCGAAAATCTCTAAAGTAATGCATTCTAAAAGTATGCGTATTATATTTGCAGGCACGCCTGATTTTTCTGTTGGTGTTCTAGAATCACTCATTAATACAGGGCACGACATTAAAGGTGTTTACTGTCAGCCGGATCGCCCGAAAGGTCGTGGTCGTGTTCTGAGCGCTTGCCCAGTAAAAGAAAAAGCACTAGAATACAATCTGGCTATTTTTCAACCTGAAAGCTTAAAAGATGAAGCCGAACAACAAATTCTAGCCAGCCTTAATGCAGATATCATGGTGGTGGTGGCCTACGGACAACTCTTACCTAAAACTGTATTAGAAACACCCAAATATGGCTGTCTCAATATTCATGCATCACTATTACCACGTTGGCGTGGTGCGGCCCCTATTCAACGCGCAATCTTAGCAGGTGATACACAAACCGGTATAGGTATCATGCAAATGAATGAAGGGCTAGATACCGGTGATATTCTGCTAGAAAAAACTTGTGCCATTACCGAGTCCGACACAGCGCAATCTCTACATGATAAATTAGCCATTCTTGGTGCACAAGGTATTATCGAGGCACTTGAAAATCTTGAACGACTCACACCTACTGTTCAAGATGAAGCGGGTATCACCTATGCCAAAAAACTCAGCAAAGATGAAGCTTGGATTGATTGGTCGCAGAGTGCCGTCCAAATCAACCAACAAATTAGGGCGTTTAACCCTTACCCTATCGCTCAAACGCATGCACAAAGTGACAAATTTGAAGGCAAAGTATTACGTATTTTATCAGCCACCGTCGTAGGTCTTGCCTATGACGAAAAGCCAGGTGAAGTAATTAAATGCACCAAAGGTGTTTGCCATGTAGCAACTGGTGATGGCGTATTGAGCTTAGAGAAAGTTCAATTAGCCGGCAAGAAAATAGCCAATATTAAAGACTTTACTAATGCTTATAATGTAACAAAACTAAGCTGACGCCAAGCTTCATAAGCCACAATTGAAACGCAATTCGACAAATTCAAACTACGTGAACCTGCTTGCATTGGTAAAGTAATGCCTGGATATTGATCCAAAATTTCTTGTGGTAAGCCTCGTGTTTCAGGGCCAAATAAAAATGAATCACCACTTTGATAATTAACGTCAGCATAGCCAGTAGATACTTTAGAGCTCACTGCAAACAATCGATCTGGTTTGGCCGTAGCCAAATAATCTTCAAAATTTTCATACTCATAGACTTGTGCTAACTCCTTATAGTCAAGCCCCGCTCGTCTCAGGCGTTTGTCTGTAATTTCAAAACCAAAGGGTTTAATTAAATGCAGACTCGCGCCCATGTTGGCACTTAGACGAATCAAACTGCCGGTGTTGTTAGGAATCTCTGGTTCAAACAATACTAAATTTAACATAATATTTTATTTACGACCTTGAATATCGTCATATCATCCCATAGATAGTAAGCAACTTAACAATAAAACATCAAGATAATACATGGATATTAATAAATTAACGGCTCAATTTCAGCAGGATTTTGCTCATGCACAATCACTTGCCAATGGCTTTAATCACAGTGTGATTGAAGCCTTGCACGTGCTCAGCGCAATGGTCGGTGATTCATCTAGCACAGTCAGTAGCCTTTTATCTCAATGCTCGACAGACTTCGCCAAATTAAAATCTGATATTGAGACACAAGTGAATCAATTGGCTTCGTTGGACAATCCAACGGGTGATATTAATATTTCACAAAATTTATTACGTCTATTGAATCAAACCGATAAATTAGCTATCGATCGAGGAGATAGCTATCTCACTACCGAGTTATTTTTATTGGCTATTATCAAAGGCAATGATGCAACAACCCAACTATTAAAAAAGCATGGCGTGAATGAAATACAACTTACAACCATGATTGAAAACCTAAGAGGAGGTGAAACTGTGAACGATCAAAATGCAGAAACACAAAGAGATGCTTTAGACAAATACACAACTGATTTAACCCAAATGGCAATTGATGGCAAGCTTGATCCTGTCATTGGTCGTGATGGTGAAATCCGTCGTGCCATTCAAGTGCTGCAACGCCGAACCAAGAACAATCCAGTACTCATTGGTGAGCCCGGTGTGGGAAAAACCGCCATTGCCGAGGGTTTGGCGCAACGCATTATTAACAATGAAGTACCTGAAGGCGTTAAAGGCAAGCGATTACTATCACTCGATATGGCTTCATTGGTAGCGGGTGCTAAATACCGTGGTGAATTTGAAGAACGCTTAAAAGCGGTACTTAAAGAACTTGAAGCCGAACAAGGCCAAGTAATACTGTTTATTGACGAGCTTCATACTATGGTTGGCGCGGGCAAAGGTGATGGTGCAATGGATGCTGGAAATATGCTTAAGCCAGCATTGGCTCGCGGAGATCTTCACTGTATGGGTGCGACCACCTTAGACGAATATCGTGAATATATCGAAAAAGACTCTGCACTCGAGCGCCGCTTTCAAAAAGTATTGGTCGATGAGCCAACACAAGAAGATACCATTGCTATTTTGCGTGGACTTAAAGAAAAATACGAGGTGCATCATGGTGTAGAAATCACCGATCCAGCCATTATTGCAGCAGTTACCTATTCCACTCGCTACATTACTGATAGACAACTGCCTGATAAAGCCATTGATCTGATTGATGAAGCGGCTTCACAAATTCGTATGGAAATTGACTCGAAACCCGAATCAATGGATAAGCTTGATCGTAAATTAGTGCAGCTGAAAATTGAGCGCATGGCGCTAAAAAAGGAAAAAGATAAGGCTTCAAAAGAGCGCCTTAAAGATCTTAAAGAGACCATTAAATCGCAAGAAAAAGAATATGCAGATTTGGAAGAAATATGGAAAAAAGAAAAGCTGGTGGTTCAAGGTGCACAACATTTAAAAGAAGAATTAGAGCAAGCTAAAACTGATTTAGAAACAGCACATCGAAACAATGATCTTGCCAAAATGAGTGAACTTCAATACGGCATTATTCCAACATTGGAAGAAAAAATAACACAATCAGAAAGTGCAGATGTCGAAGAAATGACCCTGCTTAGAAACAAAGTTACCGAAGATGAAATCGCCCATATTGTCGCAAGATGGACTGGCATTCCTGTGGATAAGATGATGGAAGGTGAAAAAGACAAACTTTTACAAATGGAAAGTATTATCCACAAGCGCTTGGTTGGTCAAGACAAAGCCGTTAAGGTAATTTCTGATGCAGTACGTCGTTCACGTGCAGGCTTGAGCGATCCTAATCGCCCTGATGGTTCCTTCCTATTTATGGGCCCTACCGGTGTGGGTAAAACCGAACTAACTAAAGCCTTGGCAGACTTCTTATTTGATACCGAACAAGCAATAGTGCGTGTCGATATGAGTGAATTTATGGAAAAGCATTCTGTTTCTCGTTTGATTGGCGCACCTCCGGGTTATGTAGGCTACGAACAAGGTGGTGTATTAACTGAAGCAGTACGACGCAAGCCATATTCAATCATCCTGCTAGATGAAATCGAAAAAGCCCATCCAGATGTATTTAACGTACTTCTGCAAGTTTTAGATGATGGTCGCTTAACTGATGGTCAAGGTCGCACGGTTGACTTTAAAAATACGGTGATTGTAATGACCTCGAATTTAGGTTCTCACCTAATCCAAGAAAACCCAGGAAAGGACATGAATGCAGAGTTAATCAAACTTGTTAGTGAACACTTTAGGCCAGAGTTTGTTAATCGTATTGATGAAATCGTTACTTTTAACAGTCTTGGGAAAGACCAAATCAAAGGCATCGCCAAGATTCAAATTGAAATTCTACAATCACGTCTATCCGATCTTGATCTTAAATTAACATTGAGTGATCAAGCGATGACACTAATTGTAGATAGGGGTTACGACCCAGTATTTGGTGCAAGACCACTGAAACGCACGATTCAACAATTACTAGAGAATCCACTTTCTCAAAAGATTTTATCGGGCGAGTTTTTGCCTGGATCAACCATCCACGCCAATATTGAAAATAATGAGATCGTCTTTTCTTAAGTAGACAAACCTTTATCGTCCATAGAGATTGATATAATCAAACTCTATGGACGATTACATCAAAATTGCGAAAAATGGCTTGTGGAATAACAACCAAGCTTTGGTTGCATTATTAGGCCTGTGTCCACTACTAGCAGTAACCAACAATGTGGTCAACTCTATCGCCCTTGGCTTAGCCACAACCTTTGTCTTGATCGCTTCAAACACAACGATCTCCATCTTTCGTCATCATATTTCAAAAGAGGTTCGTATCCCTATCTTTGTTTTATTGATCGCTTCTTTTGTCACCGTTGTTGAACTAACAATGCAATCCTATTTTTACGATTTGTATTTAATACTGGGTATTTTTGTGCCTTTAATTGTAACCAACTGCGCCATCTTAGGCAGGGCTGAAGCTTTTGCCAGTAAGAACACTTGGGGTAAATCAGCGCTTGATGGGTTAATGATGGGTATTGGCTTTTCAGTGGTGCTGATCATACTGGGTGCAATGCGCGAGTTAATAGGCTCCGGCACTTTGTTCGAACAATCTAGCTTGCTACTCGGTAGTTTAGGTGATACACTGAGTATCACCGTGTTTGAAGATTACCAAGGCACATTATTGGCAATCTTACCCCCGGGGGCATTTATTGGTTTAGGGCTGATTGTCGCAGTTAAAAATCTAATTGATTTAAAAACTGCTGAAGCTAAAAAATCAGTACAGCATAATCAAAAATCAACAGTGGCTATTGCCAATCATTCATAAATAGAGGAGAGAAAATGAAAAAATTAATCGTATTACTTGCCAGTTTATTGGCACTAGGCGCAAATGCCGAAGGAGAAGTGACCAAAGAGGTGTTTATTTCACCGGGTGTAGTTTCAATAGATATAAACCACCAAGGTGAAGTTATTAAGTTACAAAGAGACCAAGATCGAGACAATGAAATCTCCAGTTTTTATGTAAAAACCACGCGTGGAAAAATTCAAAAAATGCATCCGTTTGCACCGCACGCTGTTGAAACAGTTGGTGAGCTTGATGTCATCGAATATGTCAAACAAAGATCAGCTGGTGACGACACAATTTTAGTGATTGATACACGCACACCTAACTGGCCAGTGATTTCAGGCGGTATTCCAACAGCAATCAACATCCCTTATACAAGGTTCAAAAATAAAGAAAAGGCGTTAGAGATCATGGAAGATCAGCTTGGCGTTCAAGTGGACGATGTGTATGATTTTTCATACGCCAAAACCTTAGTTATGTATTGTAATGGCGTTTGGTGTGGTCAAACACCGGCGGCAATTAATGCACTGCTTAAGTATGGCTACCCTGCTGCAAAAATCAAATACTATCGCGGTGGCATGAACGCCTGGAAATCTTTAGGGTTAACAACGGTTAATTTATAAATCTTGAAGACGGTTCAAGATTATTTAAACGGTGGCGCATGTGATATTGCGCCACTTTTGTCTTTAGTGTTGGGAAAATCCAATACTCAGCTTTATGCGCAAAATGATTACGCTTTAGGTGACAAACAACAACAGCAACTCGAAAACTTTATTCAACAACGTGAACAAGGCGTACCCTTTGCCTATCTTAGTGGTAAAAAAGGCTTCTACCATCTTGATTTTAAAGTCACAAAAGACACGCTAATTCCACGCCCAGAGACTGAGTTATTAATCGATATCACGCTTGATTTACTCAATAAAAATCAAAAATACCAAGTATTAGATTTAGGTACCGGTAGCGGTATTATCGCCGTCACTTTAGCCGATATAAATCCGCGTTGGAAAGTTAGTGCAACAGACTTTTCTCAGGCAGCAATTAATGTGGCTAAAATCAATGCAACGACTAACATTAATTTTACTCAAGGTAGTTGGTTTGGGGCTGTGACCGATCAAGCCTTTGATTTAATCGTCTCTAACCCACCCTATATTGAAGAGAGTGACCCCTATCTTGATGATCTTACTCATGAACCACAAACAGCATTAGTATCAGGAAAGGATGGGTTGGACGATATCCGAATTATCATCAAAAATGCACCAAAACACCTGAATAAAAACGGTTATCTATTACTAGAGCATGGCTACAATCAGCAACAGAAAATTGTGAAATTATTAAATAAAGCATTTCACAATATTAAAATTTTTAAAGATTACAATAATAATGACCGCGCAATTCTTGCACAAATAAAATAGATTTATTGCTGCAGTTTAGTCTTAATTTTTAAACTCTTTTTAAGCTTGTCGATATATTTAGAATCCACTTCACAGTATTTATCTTGTTGAGTAAAGAAGTCTTCCTCCACCCAAGTACTTGAAGGCTTAAACACTGGTGCAGTTTTTTTTCCAGTGTAAGTCATGGTATTGTCTGTATAGATGGTAATATTTTTATCAGAATACAAGATTTCTTTGTCAGCATAAACGCCAGCTGAAGCACCTATAAAAACAACAATCAATATTTTCTGAATAAGTCTCATGCTTTTATTCTACAACAAAATAAAGTTGATCTTTACGAGTATTTTGTTTTTATCCTCCTAGAGGACCGCTGTGCATCGCTCGTACAAGGCAAATATTAACAAATACGATTGCACATAGGCACAACTATGTGATTGAGTATTTTTTGATATTTAACACAGCACTCTTTTCAGCACCCCCTTGACTCGGTTTAGTACCCTCTTGAGGGGTAGGGATGGAAAAGGAAAAGACGTAGCAAAAAAAGTGAAGTCGGTCTGTAAGCCGGGTTCTGTAATAGATAGTCATTCATCTACGCGCATTGTTGCCAAAACGCTTTAGCACTCTACCCGCTACCTTGTGCGAGCCG
>OFBB01000068.1_pt1 | contig 15846 bp, 12 predicted proteins | sample 1520401 | NCBI WGS metagenome assembly OFBB01 (sample SAMEA3696446, study PRJEB22514) | metagenome | biome: water; feature: marine; material: hydrothermal vent | place: Pacific Ocean | collected 2014-08-12 | depth 1521 m | reverse complement strand
AATGATACTTTTTTAGAATTGGATGGTAGATTTTATATTATGGATTTATTTGGGTATATAAACAGAGTTTGAAGCGATACTTGATATAATTGTAGTATGCCTTGTTATATCTATTTCTAAGCGTTCTTTATGTTTATAATCTTTTAGATTAATATTTTTAAAAAATATAAGTCTTTCAATATAAAACCATAAAGATAAAAACCCCATAAAAGCTAATATCCCTAGCACCCCATAATCTGTTATGTTTTTTAGTAATTCTATGTTCATAGTTGCAACCTTATTTTAGATATGCAAGTGTATAGAAAAATTGTTAATTAATTGTCAATTTTATCTATAATGAATCATCATAAGGATCTAAATGGGCATTTATTACCCAGTTGGTATTTGTATCTAATTGTTTGATCTTATCTTCTATGTTGTCACTTGTTTGATGTGCATCTAATAGTGAAATATCAGTATCAAACACTAAATGAACATCGACAAAAGTATCATTTCCTGCTTGTCTTGTTTTTAAAAAATGGTAACTATTCACTTTTGGTTCATTGTTTATTATCTCTATAATATGATTTACAATATCATCATCTAAAGATCTATCTAGTAAAACTAAAACTCCATCTTGTATTAGTTCGTAAGCACTATATATTATATAAATAGATATCATAGCACCGATGATAACATCGAAAATCTCATTGTTAGTAAAATGCACTAAAAGTAGTGATACTAAAACTGCACCATTTGAATAAACATCTGTTTTATAGTGTAAAGCATCTGCTTTTATAACCATATTATTAGTATCTTTTGCTATTTTATTTAAGTATATTACTAAACCTATAGTTATAAATAAAGATATTATCATAATAGTAAGAGATTCATTAAGATATGAAGATGTTCTTTGATTTATATATTTTTCAATAGCAGTATAAAATAAAAACAACCCAGAAACAGTGATGATTGTTCCTTCAATCACACTAGCAAGGGCTTCTATTTTACCTCGACCATAGTTAAAATTATCATCAGCAGGTTTCTCTGCACTATTGATAGCAAAATAGTTAAATAGTGATACAAACATATCTAAAACACTATCAACAGCACTTGCTAAAACAGCAACAGAACCACTAAAAATACCTATTGTTAATTTTAGTAGAGTTAAAAATGCCGCTACACTACTTGATACTACTGTCGCTTTTTTTTGTGCGGTCATTATTTTTTAGATTCTACAAATCTTTTAATTCTTGATATACCATCTTTGATTGTTGCTTCATCAGTAGCAAAAGAGAATCTAAAATATCCATCTAATCCAAATCCAACTCCAGGAACTACTGCAACCCCAACTTCTTGTAGAAGATCTTGAGAAAATTTCATACTATCTTTTTCAACATTTTTAATATTAACATATAGATAAAATGCACCTTGAGGTTTAATAACACTCAATCCATCTATTTGATTGAAAAGATCACAAGCTAAATCTCTTCGTTTTTCAAATTCAACTCTCATCATCTCTACATCTTGATCGGCACTACCATTTAAAGCAACAATTGCTGCATGTTGAGTGATAGAGTTGATATTTGATGTGCTTTGACCTTGTAGTTTAGTCATAGCTTTTACTAACTCTTTATTTGGTGTAGCAATATATCCAAATCTCCATCCTGTCATAGCAACAGATTTGCTTAAACCATTGACAGTAATAGTTCTATTAAACATATCTTCGCTTATACTAGCAACAGCTGTAAATTTGATACCATCATATACAAGTTTTTCATACATCTCATCACTTACTACTGTAATATTTGTATCTTTTAAAACATCAGCTAATGCAATAAGTTCATCTTTACTATAAACTGAGCCTGTAGGATTTGATGGTGTTGTAAGGATTAATATTTTACTCTTAGGTGTAATAGCATCTTTTAGTTGTTGTGGAGTTATCTTAAATCCATTTTCATCTGTAGTTAAAATATCTACTACTTTCCCACCACTATATTTTGTTTGCTCTGGATAAGTTACCCAATATGGTGCAGGGATAATTACTTCATCACCATCTTCTATAAGAGATTGAAAAATATTAAATAAACTATGTTTCGCTCCTACACTTACGATTATATCACTTGGGTCATAATCTAAACCATTTTCTCTTTTTAATTTATCTGCTATAGCTTGTTTGACTTCATTTGTTCCGCCAATAGCAGTGTATGTTGTTTTGCCTAAAGTTAATGCTTCTATTGCTGCATCTTTTATAACTTGTGGTGTTCCAAAATCTGGTTCACCTGCACTGAAGCTTATTACATCTTTACCTTCTTCTTTTAGATCTCTTGCCAATGATGATATTGCAATAGTCATAGATTCAGATAGTTGGTTAATCCGTTTTGTTAGTTTCATAAATAGTTATCCTTATAATTAAATAACTGCTATTATACAGTAAAATTAATCAATACTTTATTAAATATTATATACAATATAAGTTATGAAAACAATTTTATTAATTTTGGTTACAATATTTATATTTATAGGGTGTGGTCACAAAGCATCACCTGTATATGTCAATTCAACTCAAAAGGTTGAAAAATGATTTATGATTATTTGATTATAGGTTCAGGAGTAGCAGGATTAAATGCTGCAAGAAATATACCCATAAATAAAAAAGTATTGATAGTTTGTAAAAAAAATCCTTGGGAGTGTAATACATTTTATGCACAAGGTGGAGTAGCAAGAGCAGTAGATCAATCCGATATACCATATCATATTAAAGATACACTTACTGCTGGAGTTAATTTAAATAATACACAAGCAGTAGAGATTATGAGTCAAAAATCTATTGATATTATAGATTCACTTGTAAATGATGGTATGAATTTTGATAGAAATAGTGAAGGTAAATTAGCTTATACAAAAGAAGCAGCTCATAGTAGAAGTAGAATATTACATGCTGATGGAGATGCAACAGGTAGAGAACTTCATATGTTTTTGTTAAAAAGTTGTGAGCATGAGATTATGTCTGATTCTATAGTGATAGATCTTTTATATGAGGATGGAGTTTGTTATGGAGCACATCTGTTACACAATAGAAAAGATAAAATTATCTATGCACATAATACAATTTTAGCAAGTGGTGGTGTAGGTTCTATCTATAGGTATCATACAAACTCTACAACCAATGCAGGTGATATTCAAGGTATCTGTGTAGAGAAAAATATCAAACTAAAAGATATGGAGTTTATGCAATTTCATCCTACCGTATTTGTAGAAACAAACAATGCTAGAAAAACACTTCTTAGTGAAGCTTTAAGGGGTGAGGGTGCTATTATAGAGGATGAAGATGGATATGCTTTTTTAAAAGATTATCATAAAGATGCTGAACTAGCTCCACGGGATGTTGTAAGTCGTGCTATATTTGATTATCATGCAAAAACAGATTCTACTGTGTATCTATCATTTAAAAATTTTAAAAAAACATTTTTTAAAAAAAGATTTCCAAATATTTATAAAAATCTAAATGAGTTAGGTTATGATTTGCCTTTTGAAAGAGTTCCTATAACTCCTGCTTTTCATTATAGTATGGGTGGTATTGAGGTTGATCTTAATTCAAAAGTGTTAAATAGTAAAAATTTATATGCAATAGGTGAAGTAGCTTGTATAGGTGTGCATGGTGCTAATAGATTGGCATCAAATTCACTTCTTGAGGGTTTAGTATTTTCAAAAGTAGCAGTTCAAGAAGCATTAAAACAAAATTTTAAAATTGATATAAATAAATTATATATAAAAAATAGAGAATTTATTTTGGTTAAAGATTTAGATAAAGCTATAAAAGATGGACTTAGAAATCTGATGTGGACAAATGTTGGGATTGTGCGAGATCATCAAAATCTTATTGATGCTCTTGAAGAGATTAACTCATATCTTGAAGAGGATGTTGGAAGATTGTTATTTTTAAGGTTACTTACGGCAAAATCTATTATTGAAAGTGCGATTCAGAGAAAAAAATCTATTGGAGCACATTATATTAAGGAGAATTAGATGTTCAAACTACTTTTGGTTAGTTTAATAAGTTTATTTGCATTTGCAAATGGTGGTGAGGCACAAGGTGCAGTTGTGGAGCATATTCCTGATCTTACAATGACTTGGGTTGGTATTGTTTCATTGATATTATTTGTTATAGCATATTATTTTGTTGCTACAGAGGAAAAATATCAAATAGATAAAGCAAAACCAGCTTTACTAGCAGGAACATTTTTATTTATGCTTATTGGTGTTTATTATGCTATTAATGGATTGGATATGCATTTAGTGCATAATGAAGTTAAACATCTTATTTTAGAAATAGCCGAGATCTTTTTCTTCTTGTTTGTTGCTATGACATATATAGAATCTATGATAGAACTTGGTGTATTTGATAGATTAAAATATAATCTTGTATCAAAAGGTTATACATATAGAAAATTATATTGGGTTACAGGATTTTTGGCATTTTTTATATCCCCAGTTGCTGATAATTTAACAACTGCTTTAATTCTTTCAACAGTGCTTATCACAATAGATAGAAATAAAAAAGAGTTTTTAGTACCTGGAGCTATAAATGTTGTAGTTGCTGCAAATGCAGGTGGTGCTTGGTCTCCATTTGGTGATATTACAACTTTGATGGCTTGGACAGCAAATAAAGGAACTTTTGGAGATTTCTTATACTTATTTCCTGCTTCGTTTTTTGGATATTTTATAACAGCATTTTTATTAAGTAAAGTTGTTCCTGTAACAAAACCAGATTTTGATGTAACTACTGAAAAGAAACCTGAACTAAAAAAAGGTGCAAATGTTGTGATATGGTTAGGGGTATTTACAATAGTTTGTGCTGTATTATCACATCAAGTGTTACATCTTCCAGCTATGTGGGGTATGATGTTTGGTTTATCACTTCTAAAAATTTATGCATATAAACTTAAAAAAGTTCATAATACACAATTTGATGTATTTGGTGCTATGGCAAAAGTTGAAAACAATACATTGTTATTCTTTTTTGGTATTTTAGCATCTGTTGGGGCATTGTATTTCTTAGGATGGTTGGCATTAGCTTCAGTTGTATATCATCCAGATGTATTGGGACCAACTATATCAAATATTGCAGTTGGATTTTTAAGTGCAATTGTAGATAATGTGCCTGTAATGAGTGCAGTATTAAAAGCATCTCCATCTATGGAACACTCTCAATGGATGTTAGTTGTAATGACAGCAGGTATTGGTGGAAGTTTGATCTCTTTTGGTAGTGCAGCTGGTGTTGGTGTGATGGGTAAATTACACGGAATATATACATTTGGTTCACATATGAAATATGCTTGGACTATATTAGTTGGATATATTATTTCTATCGTGATTTGGTATGTGCAATTTGAGATGTTTGGTATTGGTGCTCAATACTAGATATCTAGATTAAATCTTTTTATTACTCCTAACATATTTTGTTGGGAGTATTTTTTTAATCATAATTTAACAAAATATTAGTTAAAATCACTACTTATAACAATAAGGATTTATCATGAAACATACACCTATTTTAGTATTGGATTTTGGATCTCAATATACACAACTTATATCTAAGCGACTTAGAAATGCTGGATTTTATAGTGAGATAGTGCCATATAGTGAATCAATAGAAAATATCAAAGCAAGAACACCAAAAGGGATAGTTTTAAGTGGAGGACCGGCATCTATATATGCAAAAGATGCTTATAAAGTTGATCCAGCAGTATTTGATCTTGGATTACCAATATTGGGTATCTGTTATGGTATGCAAACAATAGCACACTATTTAGGTGGTAGTGTAATACCTGCAGATCATCATGAATATGGTAAAGCACACTTAAAAATAGAGGATCAAAGTTGTCCAATTTTCAAAGATATTACAGATGAAGAGATAGTATGGATGAGTCATGGAGATAGAGTTGAGTCTATTCCTCAAGGGTTTAAAACTGTAGCTACAAGTGCAAACTCACCTTATGCTGCTATTGCAAATGAAGAGAAAAAAATATATGCTTTTCAATATCATCCTGAAGTTACACATAGTGTAGAGGGTGCTACTATGCTTACAAATTTTGCAAAAAATATTTGTGGTTGTGAAAAAAATTGGAATATGGGAAATTTCGCAAAAGAGCAAATAGCAAAAATCAAAGAGCAAGTTGGTGATAAAAAAGTTTTATGTGGTGTAAGTGGTGGAGTTGATAGCTCTGTGGTTGCTACACTTTTGGCTGAAGCTATTGGAGATCAACTTGTGCCTGTATTTGTAAATAATGGGCTTTTAAGAGCAAATGAGGTAGAAGATGTGCAAGGTATGTTTGCAAATAGAGGAATTGGGCTAATTACAGTTGATGCTTCAAAAGAGTTTTTAAGTAAATTAGCTGGAATCACAGATCCAGAACAAAAAAGAAAAATAATAGGTGAAACCTTTATTGAAGTATTTGATAAAGAAGCAAAAAAACATGATGGTATATCATTTTTGGCTCAAGGAACATTATATACTGATGTTATAGAAAGTGTAAGTGTAAAAGGACCTAGCAAAACTATCAAATCTCATCATAATGTAGGTGGTTTACCTGATTGGATGACATTTGAGTTAATTGAGCCTTTAAGAGAGATATTTAAAGATGAGGTAAGAGAACTTGGACTTGAGCTTGGATTACCTGCACGAATGATTGGACGACATCCATTTCCTGGACCTGGACTTGCTATTAGAATTATGGGTGATGTAAATGAGGCAGATTTAGAGATTTTACGAAAAGCAGATACTATTATGCTTGAAGAGTTAAGAGCAAGTGGCTGGTATGATAAAACTTGGCAAGCATTTACAGTGCTTCTTAATGTAAAATCTGTAGGAGTTATGGGAGATAATAGAACTTATGATAATACTGCTTGTATTAGAATAGTAAATGCAATTGATGGTATGACAGCAACATTTGCACATATACCACACGATATACTTGAAGTTATGAGTAGAAGAATTATAAATGAAGTAGATGGTATAAATAGAGTTGTATATGATATAAGTAGTAAACCACCTGCAACAATAGAGTGGGAATAAATAGGATATAAAATATTTTGAGTAAAATGAAATATCAACATCTACCTATGACAAGGGATATTTATGAACTAAATATCCAAGATATTCAAAATAATCTTATCGCTTATGGATATCATAGTAAATATCTTAAAAAACTAAATAGTGCTAAGTTTGATAAAGAGGATGTTCATTATATTAGCACATATAGTTCATTTATAGGTGAAGTGTATGAAAATGTTATTTATGAGTTATTACTAAAATATGCTATTTCACAACCTTTGATCGATAAATTTGTTTTAAAAGGACCACATCAAGATGGTTATACCAATGACAAAAATGGATTGTTAATAGATAGAAATAATCAAATAGTTTACAAATCAGGATATAAAGATGTAAGTGAATTTGATGGGATGTTTTTTATAGGCAATGAACTTTGGTTTGTAGAAAGCACAATAGTTAAAACTACAGTTAGTCTAAAAAAAAGATTGAAGAAAAAATCAGCACTTTTAAAACTTTTATTCCCAAAGATGACTATAAGAGCTTTGATTATCTTAACAGAAGGAGTAATTGGTGCTAATACTTTTCCACCTTATTGCACAGTTTGGATAACCAAACAACTTCAAGATACTACTTTAATAGATAAACTTATCAAACAAAAAAAAGCAAATCATACAGAGTTTGTAAAAGCAAAAGATAAAAAACTTATAGAAACTAAAGATATTAGATTCGCTGTTTTTAAATATTTTGAAAAACTTTCATCATTATTGATAAAATTAAGAGCTTCAAAAGATACTATTTTGGATTTTGATTATTTAAGAGATCAAGAGTTAGAACAATATTTTGATATATTTAGTAAGCTATATATAGGATATCTAACTAAAGAGGATTTTATTCGGTTATATAATGATTTTGAATTAGATGATATTGTTGATAATAAAATAATAGTTACTATTGAGAAACAAAAAGATAGATTTATATTGATATATTATGCAAATACTAAACCAAAGAATAGTAGAAATAAACTCAAAAAAATAGAGATATTAGAAAATGGGGAACTAAAAATATCAGATAAAGATCCAAAAGGTTTTACTGCTAGTGAGGTAAAATATATGAAATATATATGGAAGCCTTATCATAGATTTAAACCAGAAGATATAAAAAAAATAGATCAAAATTTAACTAATTTGATAAAACAGATATATATATTATCAGATACCTCTATAGATAATGCAATAAGTTTACCGATGATTAGTATAAAATATTTAGATTGTAATATAGATCTTACACAATATGATGGGATGATAATAACATCTAAAAATGGTATATTATCGTTAGAGTATAATAAAATTAATTGGAAAGATATCCCTATTTATACTATATCATCAAAAACAGCAAATATGGTAAAAAAATATAAAGGTAATCTTCAGTATATAGGTAAAAATGGACATGCCAATAAATTTGCTCTTGAGTTAATAGATTTGTTAAAAGATAAAAAAGTTTTATTGATTCGTCCTAAAAAAGTTGTATCTCAACTAAAAGATATACTTGAACAAAATAATATTATATGTGATGAATTAATCACTTATGAGACAAACTGCAATGATAAATTAACAAAAAATGATAAACCACCAAAACACTCTATTATTATTTTTTCATCACCATCAACTTTAAATTGTTTTTTAGATAAATTTGGTTGGGATAAGACATATATGGCTATATCTATTGGATATACAACTGCAAAATATATACCTGAATATATCAATTATAAAGTATCTAAACATACATCACTGAAATCTTGTGTAGATATGGCACAAAAACTCTAATCAATTCTAGGCTTTTCAGGACTTTAATACATTAATTATGCTAAAATAAATCACCTAGGTAGTTCGGGATTTCCAAATAATTCGGGTCCGATAACTTTATTTTGTGAAAAATTGTAGTATATGTGGTGTGTAACTCTCATTTTTGTAGAAGTTCCTAAAGCATATCTCTTTTTCACTATTTTTGGCTTTTATGGGCCAGCTCATTGGTTAACGGCTACCTGGGAATTTTTAGTGTAATTTTAAAGGATTTTTATGAATATACTTATTTTAGGTAGTGGTGGAAGAGAATACTCTATAGGTCTTGCAATTTCAAAAGAGCAAGAGCAACATAATATAACTTTTTGTCCAGGAAATGGGGCTACTGATAGATTGGGTAATAATATAGATATAAAAGATTATAATCAATTAGCTTCTTGGGCAAAACAAAATAATATAGATTTAACAATAGTAGGTCCAGAAGCTCCACTTGTAGATGGTGTTGTTGATATTTTTAAAGAAAATGGTTTAACTATTTTTGGACCAAGTGCCAAAGCTGCTAAACTTGAAGGTAGTAAAGTGTATATGAAAAATATACTAAAAAAATACAATATACCAACAGCAGCATTTATAGAAACATCATCAAAAGATGAGGCTTACGATTTTATAGATAGTATGAAAAAAACTCCAATAGTTGTAAAAGCAGATGGGCTTTGTGCAGGTAAAGGGGTGATTATTGCAAATAGCAAAGAGGAAGCAAAAGAAGCAGTAAACGGTATGTTAAGTGGTCAAAGTTTTGGTGATGCTGGTAGTAAAGTTGTAGTTGAAGAGTATCTTGATGGATATGAACTTTCAATTTTTGCTATTTGTGATGGTGATAATTATGTAGTTTTACCAGCTGCTCAAGATCACAAAAGAGTAGGGGATGGTGATACAGGACCAAATACAGGTGGTATGGGTGCTTATGCTCCAACTCCTTTGGTAAATAATGATATATATCAAAAAGTAGAAGATCGTGTGATAAAACCTACACTTGAAGGTATGAAAAAAGAGGGTGCACCTTTTGAAGGTGTTTTATTTATAGGTGTTATGGTAGTAGATGGTGAACCAATTATTTTAGAATACAATGTAAGATTTGGAGATCCTGAGTGTGAAATTCTTATGCCATTACTTGAAACTTCCGTGAGTGAATTGTTTTATAAAGGTGCTACAAAACAGTTAGATAAACTTGATATTAAAATAAAAGATCAGTATGGAGTAGCTGTTGTTATGGCTAGTAAAAATTACCCTTATAGCTCAAGTCAAGCAGTTGAGATTATTGTAGATCAAATTGTCGATGAAGATCTTAAAAACAATTCACATATATCTTATGCTGGTGTTTCCAAAGATGGGGATAAACTTTTTGCTACAGGTGGAAGAGTTTTACTTTGTTGTGGATTTGGGAATTCTATCAAAATCGCAAGAGATAGAGCTTATGCTTTATGTGGTCAAGTTCATTTTGCTGGTAAAAAATGTAGAACTGATATAGCATATCAAGCTCTAAAGTAGAGTGTATGAATAACCAAACAAATATAGATAATTTACAACTAGCATCAAATCAAGTCCGTATGAAGGCATTTATTATAGATGACTTTGCAATCACATTTATTTCGATATTGATATTATGGGATAAAATAGTTGCTACAAATGGTGATCTTGAGAGTATGCTTGTGATATTTAATAGTGCTTTTGTTCAGATTTTATTTTTGAAGTTTATATATCAAACATTTTTTGTATGGTATTATGGTGCTACTTTAGGTAAAATCCTTACTAAAATAAGAGTAGTAGATTATAATACACTCAATAGAGTTTCACTTTTAACATCTGCTACAAGATCAGTTGGTAGATTGTTTAGTGAGATGTTTTTTTATGCTGGATTTCTTTTGGCATTTTATAATAAATCTCATCAAACATTTCATGATAAGATAGCTAAAACATTAGTGATTAATATCTCTGAAATAAACTAAGGGTTAGAAGTGGGTAGAATTTTATTTATTTTGGTATTTATCTTGATAAATAATATATTTGCTTCAGATTTCAAAAATGATAAGATAAAAATAGTTGCACAAAATATTATAAGTTCAGATGGTATTTTAGAGGCCAATGGTAATGTTTTGATATACTCTAAAGAGTATTATATAGTTGCCAATAAAATTATATATGATAAGAAAAATGCTACTATGCAACTTTTTGACAATGTAAATATTATACGAAATAACCATACGGTTATCTATACTAGTTATGCTTTTTTAGATTTTTCAACGAAAACAGATGTTTTTGATCCTTTATTTATCTTAGATTCAAATAATAATATTTGGATAGATTCATTAAAAGCTAAAAAAAATAACTCGGATCTTATTTTAGATAACTCAATATTATCAAGTTGTGATTGTTATGATCCATTTTGGAAGATTAGTTTTTCAAGTGGAGATTATAACGATACAACTCAATGGATAAACACTTACAATACAACTTTGTATCTTAAAAATATACCTATTTTTTATACTCCATATTTTGGATTTCCAACTGATAAAACACGAAGAAGTGGGATTTTAAGACCAACTATAGGTATAAGTAAGCAAGAGGGTTGGTTATATGCTCAACCTATATATTATGCACCTAAAAAAAATTATGATTTTGAGTTTATTCCGCAAATTAGAACTTTAAGAGGTAAAGGGTATGAGTTAAAATATAGATATAAAGATTCACCTTATTCTATGCTTGAGGTTTCTAATGGTAAGTTTCAAGAAAAAGAAAAATATATGACAAGATATAATCTAACACAGAAAGAGCATACAGGAACAACTCTTTTATATAATAGAGATAAAGTTTTTGCTAAAAATAATAATCAAGATGGATTATATATTGCACTAAATAATATTAGTGATGTAGATTATATAAATACAAAGTATAACCATAAAGATACTCAATCTGTAAGTAGTTTGGTTAAATCAAATGTTAAGTATTTCTATAATACAAATAGTTTTTATGGTGATATAAATTTTAGATACTATAATGATTTGACAAAACAAAATAATGATACAACACTTCAAGAGTTACCTGTTGTAAATTTGCATAAATATACTACAAATATCTTTTTTGATAAGTTGTTATATTCTACAAATGTAACATATTCTAATAAAACAAGAAAAGAGGGTTTAAATGCACAAGTAACTAATATGGTGTTGCCTTTATCTTATAATTGGGATCTTTTAGGGGATTATTTACATATAGGTTATACTGAACAGTTAAATTTGACTACAATCAAATATGATAAAAATATAAATAATTATAGCGATGGTAAATATATTGAAGATCAACATATTTTTACTTTATGGACAAATTTATTAAAACCATATAAGAGTTTGTTTCATACCCTTGATCTATCTGCTACATATACAGTGCCTAATAGTATAAAACAAACAGGTAATCTATATAGTATCAATACTAATAGTTCAGATTTAAGTATAGTGCCTGTTACAAAAACTACAAAAAATTTATTATTTGTATTAAATCAATCATTTTATAATAAAAAAACAAAAACTCTTATGGTAAATCACAAAGTAAATCAATCAATTATTTATAATAAAGATGGTGGTTCTAAATTATCAGATTTGGAAAATGAACTTACACTATATTATAAATATGGTTCTATATATAATAGATCAATCTTTAATCATGATGATAAGATGGTGATTAACTCAACTACATCTTTAAAATATAATTATGATAATTTAAGTGCCAATATTGACTATACATATTCAAAAGATACATCTAGTGTTTCATCTGCTCAGTCATTTTCATACAAAGATTTACCAGATGCTAAAACAATAAAAGGTTCTTTAAAATATAAATTTTTAAATAGATATACAATAGGATATGCACAAGAGTATAATATTATTACACATATCTCAAATAAAAAAGAGTATAGTTACAATGTAGATAAAAAATGTTGGGCATTAAATCTAACACTATCTGATAGTTTAGTAGCTACTTCAAGTAGTGATGTGTTAAGACAAAATATTATTTATATGAAATTAACACTAAAACCATTGGGAACTATTGACCAAAAATATACTCAAGATATAAGAAAGGAGTAGTAGTATGATCGATAAAATATTTAAAGATAGAGATGATGCTTATAAGCAATTATATGATAAACTACCTATTGCTAGTATGAAAATGTATAATTGGATTGTGATTGCAACATCTTTAAATAGTGTCCCTATAGCTTATAAGTTATCTAAAGATTTAGAGGGTAGATTTGATTTTTTATTTACTCAAAAGATTACTGCTGCACATAATAGTGAATGTGAAATAGCTATTATTAGTGAAACACAAGAGATTGTTATTCACGAAGAGTTGCTAAGGTCATTTGAGATAGATATTGATGATATATATCAAGAAGCAAAACAAAAATATAACAAAGATATACAAGAGATGATTTTAAAGTATAGAGATGGTAAAAAATTGATCAATATGCAAGATGCAAATGTTTTATTAATAGATGAGGGGTTAAATACAGGTTTAACTATGATGGCTTGTATTAAAACTGCAATAGGGCAAAAAGCAAAATCTATAGCTGTGGCAGTTCCTGTTTTACCAGAGGTTACGATAGATGATGTCGATTCTATCGCTGATGATCTCTATTATGTAAAATCGGTGCCTCATTTTGTAGCAATAGATAGTTATTATGAAAACTTAGAAAATTTATCTTATAAAGATATTAAAAAAATTATGGAGTAAAGATGTCAACAATATGTGAATTAGAATTAAATGGTGTAAATGAGATATATGAATTTGAAAAAGTAGCTAAACAAAGCAATGGTTCAGTTTTATATCAACAAGGTGATGCTGTGCTTTTAGCAACAGTAGTAAGTGAATTTGATAATGGAAGTGATGAAGATTTTATACCACTTACAGTGCAATATATAGAAAAAACTTATGCAAATGCAAAATTTGCTGGAGGTTTTATTAAAAGAGAGGGAAAATCAAGTGATTTTGAAACATTAACCTCTAGAATTATCGATAGAAGTATAAGACCGTTATTTCCAAAAGGATATGTATATCCAACAACAATTACAGTTATAGTTTTAAGTGTAGATAAAGAATTAGACCTACAACTATTAGCTCTAAAAGCTGTAGCTGCTGCTTTATATACATCAAACTTACCTATTAAAAAATCAGTTAGTGCAGTAAGAATTGGTAAAATTGATGATCAGTTTATAGTAAATCCTACTAATACTCAACTAAAAAATTCAACTTTAGATCTTTATATATCTGGAACTAAAGAGGAGCTTTTGATGATAGAGATGAGATCAATAGCAACCCAAACTGTTCAAGAGGTAGATGTTGAGAATTTTGTTACAATTCACAATATCAATGATATTGGTGAAGATGAACTAATAGAAGCGATCTCTTTGGCTTCAGATGTTTTAAAAGTAGATAATCAAAGTTATGAAGATGCTTTTGAAGTGGTTTCTAAAGAGATGGTTGATGTTAAATTACTTGAAAATAAGATTGATGAAAAAATCATAGATTATATTAGAGATAATTTTAGTAGTAATATAAAAGAGGCTATTAAAAAACTTGCAAAAAGTGAAAGATCAGTAGCATTAAAAGATGTTGCAACTTTAGCACAAGGTGATTATGAGTATGATGAGATATATGAAGCTGTTTCTATTGTAAAAAAAGAGATAGTAAGAGATATGATTGTAAATGAACAAACAAGAGCTGATGGAAGAGAATTAACTCAAGTAAGACCTATATCTATTGAAACAAATATTTTACCATCTGCTCATAGTAGTTGTTTATTTACAAGGGGAAAAACACAAGCCTTAGTAGTAGCAACTTTAGGAAATGAAAAAGATGCACAGATGTATGAGGTGCTAACAGATACATCTTCAAAATCTGAAACTTTTATGGTTCATTATAATTTTCCAGGTTTTAGTGTCGGAGAAGCAAAACCTGTTTTTGGTGTAAGTAGAAGAGAATTAGGTCATGGAAATTTAGCTAAAAGAGCTTTAGAATCTTCAATAGATATAAATAACAATAACACTATAAGATTGGTTTCTGAGATACTTGAATCAAATGGAAGTAGCTCTATGGCTACAGTATGTGGTGGAAGTTTGGCTTTAAAAGCAGCAGGTATTGAGATATCAAGTTTGATAGCTGGTATTGCTATGGGAGCAGTATTTGAAGATGATAAATATGCTATTTTAACTGATATTATGGGACTTGAAGATCATGATGGAGATATGGATTTTAAAGTAGCTGGAACAACAAATGGTATCACAGCATTGCAAATGGATATTAAATTAGGTGGGATAGAGATAGAAGTTCTAAAAAAAGCTTTATATCAAGCAAGAGATGGAAGAATACATATCTTAGAGTTGATGCAAGAGAGTGCAAAATCTATTGTTCCAAGTAAGGCATTACCTATTGTAAATCAATTCCAAATAGATCCAAAATCAATAGTATCTGTAATTGGTAAAGCAGGTTCAGTTATAAGAGAGATTATTGAGCAGTTTAATGTAGGAATTGATCTTGATAGAACTAGTGGTGCAGTAAAAGTTACAGGAACTTCTGAGCAAAGTGTATTTGATGCTTCAGAACATATAAAAAATATATCTTCAAATGCAAAAAATCATAATAGCTCTTCTACTATTGTTTTTGATAAATTATATAAAGTGGATGATGTGTTATTGGGTAAAGTAGTAAGAATTGCTGATTTTGGTGCTTTTATAGAGTTGCCATCAGGTGGAGAAGGGTTACTTCATATATCAAAAATATCTAAAAAAAGGGTAAATAATATCAATGATATTATGAGTGTAGGTGATAGTTTTGATGTAAAAGTTTTAAAAGTATCAAAAGATCGTATAGAATTGGGTAAAGCCGATATTTAGATTAATTTGTGTTTAAACCCAAATAAATCCATAATATAAAATCTACCATCCAATTCTAAAAAAGTAT
>OFBB01000058.1_pt1 | contig 18429 bp, 21 predicted proteins | sample 1520401 | NCBI WGS metagenome assembly OFBB01 (sample SAMEA3696446, study PRJEB22514) | metagenome | biome: water; feature: marine; material: hydrothermal vent | place: Pacific Ocean | collected 2014-08-12 | depth 1521 m | reverse complement strand
TAAATTGAATTCCAAAATCAAACTTTACCTGCCCATTTTAGCAGTTCGCTTGACATTAGGATATTTGATAATGGTGGAGGTATCCCAAAAGATATATTACCTATGATATTTGATAAAAAATTCACAACCAAAGGTGATACTCACGGCACAGGTTTAGGGCTTGATATGTCTAAAAATATCATAGAACAAAAATTAGGTGGTAAATTAACTGCCAATAACTACCAAGATGGAGCAGTATTTAATATCAAAATACCTATTGCAAATTAGATATTTTTTTCAAGTAGATGTTTGATTTGTGGTGGAATATGTTTAAAATCTAGTTTATTTCTAAGTTGTGTTGAACTAATATTATAATCAACATCTAAAGTTTTAAATTTATGTGTTGCTATATTATCTCTTGTAGCAACTACAAATTCAACTTCTTGTTTGAGTTGATCTATTTTATGCCATCTATTTAGATGAGCTAAATTATCTGCACCTATAATAAAATATATTTTTTTTAAATATCTATATTGAGTTTTGATATATTTAATTGTATCTATTGTTGTTGTAGATTTATGTTGATTTATCTCAAAATCACACACAATAATATCAGAAGTATTTTGAAATACTATATTAATCATCTCTAATCTATCTTTAGCACTTAGATGAGATTTTGTTTTAAATGGATTTAAAAAAGCTGGAACAACTATAAGTTTATCAATATCAAGTTGCTCTAAAGCTTTTTTTATAATAGATATATGCCCATTGTGTATTGGATCAAAACTACCACCAAAAACTGCTATTTTTGTTATCATTAACAGATCACGACAGATTTTATTTGTGTAAATTCTTCAATAGCAAATGCAGGTCCTTCTTTGCCAATTCCACTTTGTTTTGTTCCCCCATAAGGTTGTATATCAAATCTTAAAGTTGGAATATCATTGATAACAACACCACCACAAGAAGCATCTTCTATAAATGATTGAGTTTGTTTAAGATCATTTGTAAAGATAGAAAATTGTAATCCATAAGGGCTATCGTTCATTTTTGATATAGCTTCATCATAAGATTTTACTTTTATTAGTGAAACAATAGGAGCAAAAACCTCTTCACAAATGATTTGCATATCATCAGTTACTTCAGTCATAATTGTCGGGTAAAAATTTAACCCTTCATTTTGATTACCTGTAATACAAACTGCACCCTCATCAATAGCATTTTGACACCAAGATTTTGCTCTACTAATAGCATCTTGATTGATCAATGGTCCTATAAATGTATCTTCATCATAAGGAGATCCAACTTTTAATTTTTCAGTTTGAGTTTTTAATTCTTGTGCAAATTGATCATATATATTTTCATCAACATATATTCTTTGTAAGCTAATACATACTTGCCCACTATTTATAAAAGCACCAAAAGCACATCTTGAAGCTGATAGTTGAATATCGGCACTTTTATCGATAAATGTTGCCGCATTTCCACCTAATTCTAATGCTACTTTTTTAATACCAGCATTTTTTGTAATAATATTTCCCACAGGAACACTACCTGTAAAACTTAGCACTCTTGGTATATTTGATGAAACAAGAGTAGATCCAACCTCTACATCTCCATATACTACACTTAAAGCATCTTTGATAGCATATTTACTTTGTATAAATAATTTTGCAAATTTATATGCTGTAAGTGGTGCTTCAGGAGTAGGTTTTAAAACAACAGCATTACCACTTACAAGTGCAGGTGCAATTTTATGGGCTACAAGATTTAAAGGAAAATTAAATGGCGTTATACAAGCTACTACTCCTACAGGTTCTCTTATAAAAAAAGCATTTGTTTTTTTACCACTATTTGTAGCATCTGTATTAATAGTAGAGCCTTCAAAATTTGCCATAGCATAACAACTTAATTTTATTGTTTCTATACATCTTAAAACTTCAACTTTTGCAAATGTTATAGGCTTACCAACTTCATCACATAGTGTTTTTGCGATATCATCTATATTGTTTTGTAGTTGTTGCACAACATCTTCAAGCCAAGATATTCTTTGTGCTATAGTTGATTTTTTAGTTTGTTTTGAAGCTTCATTAGCAATACTAAGTGCTTTAAGGGTATCCTCTTTTGTGCAAGATGGATAACTTGAAACGATTTGATTTGTGTATGGATTGATAATATTAGTTAAGTTTTCTCTTTTAACTTCATCTGATCCAAAAAAAATATTTGCTACCATATATGATCCTTTCTTTAGGATATTATAACATAGAAATATAAAAAAGAATTTAGAAGAAAATTAATATATGGATAACAAAAGTTACCCATATATAAGTTAGATATTAAGAGTTTGCTCCAGCTTCTGTAGCATATTTATATCCAATAGCATAAGCTTTTTTGTTTATTTCATGAACTTTTGGAGGAACTTTAGAAAGCATAACCTCTTCTAAAAGATCTTTATTAACTGCATTCATAAAACAGTTTGCAATACCAAGAGCTACAACAGATTGAGTAATAACATTACCAATCTCCTCTTTAGCAATAGTAATAATAGGAATTTCAACAATATTCCATTTTTTTCTATCTTCATCTGTTGGTTGCACAAGATTTGGTTCAACTACAATAGTTCCACCCTCTCTTACACCATTTTTAAAACTTTTAAAACTTACATCAGCAACACTTAACATAAAATCAACTTCACCATCTTTTGCATAAGGGTAAAAAATCTCTTCATCATCTAAAGTGATATCCACAACTGTTGGACCACCTCTTACTTGTGATGTATATGTTGCAGTTTTTAATCCATAACCACCATCTTTAATCTTTGCAGCTGCAAAAATCTCACCAGCAAGAAGAACACCTTGTCCACCAACACCTGTAAATCTTAATACTTGTCTAGCCATTGTGTTACTCCTTATATTTTTTTAGCAAAATCATCTTGTGTGATTTTACCTCTTTTACCTTGATGTGCATCTTTTATCTCTTGATACATATCACAATATTCTCTAGCTTCTGTGTTATGGTGTAATACACCTGTTGGAAGTAGATTTAATCTTTCCTCTTCACTCATTTTATCATATTTTGATTTTGCAACTGTAATAGAATCTATCCAATCAAGAGTCTCCATAGCAGAAGCCATTTTATTTTTTCTACCAAGATTGATATGACAGTTAGATAAAATTTCCATAAAACTAAAACCTTTATGCTCAAAACCTTTTACAAGTAATCTTTCGATTTTTTTAGGATCAAGCACTGTTTCTCTACCTACAAAAGAAGCACCAGCTGCAATAGCAAGATTAGAAGCATTAAAAGTTGGGTCAATATTACCAGCTTTTTGTGATACTGTCCAAAAACCTTGTGGAGTTGTAGGAGATGTTTGAGAGTTTGTAAGACCATAGATAAAGTTATTGATAAGAATAAAATTAATATCTATATTTCTTCTACAACCATGAATTGTATGGTTACCTCCAATTGCTAGTGAATCTCCATCACCAGCTACACAGATTACATTTTTATCTGGGTTTGCAAGTTTTATACCTGTAGCATAAGCTATAGTTCTACCGTGAGTTGTATGCACTGTATTACAGTTGATGTAAGATGAAAATCTTCCACTACAACCAATACCAGATACGATACAAGTATCATCCATATTCCAACCAACTTTTGCTATTGCTCTAATTGTAGCTTTTAGGATAACTCCATCACCACATCCCCAACACCATAGTGTTGGCATCTTTTTTGTTCTTAAATATTCATCATAATTAAAAGCCATTTTAGAATACCTCCTTAACTTTGCTAACAATCTCTGCAGGAGAAATAGCTCTACCATTTACTTTGTATAAACCTTCTAAATCTCTTCTACTAGAAATTCTTTCAATCTCTTCAGTATATTGTCTAATATTTAACTCTACACATAAAACATTTTTGATTTTATCTGTATATTCTTTGATTTTTTTATCAGGAGATGGCCATAGTGTAATTGGTCTAAATAAACCAGCTTTAATTCCATCTTTTCTTAAATCTCTTATAGCCTCTTTAGCTGCAAGTGAAACTGAACCATAAGCGATAATTAATACATCAGCATCATCTAACATAAACTCTTCATAAGATTCTAACTCATCTTTGTGAGCTTCTACTTTATTGTCAAGTCTTTCAATTAATGCTTTACAAGTGTTGATCTCTTCAGTTGGGAATCCATCTTTATCATGATGTAATCCTGTAAAGTGATATCTATACCCTTCAAACATAGGATTTAGAACTGCTGGTTGATCAGCTTCACACTCATAAGGATGGTAATCCTCTTTTGCTCCCTCGAATTTTTTTCTAGGAACAATTCCAGCTTTTACCTCTTCAGCTGTTGGGATGATAGCTTTTCCATGCATATGACCAAGTGTTTCATCTGTTAAAACGATTACAGGTTGCATAAATCTATCTGCTATATTGAATGCTCTTACAACTTCTGTATAACACTCTGCTAAAGATCCTGCACAAAGAGTAATAGATTTATAATCCCCATGAGATGGATTTTTAGCTTGTAAAACATCACCTTGTGAAACTCTTGTAGGAAGTCCTGTTGATGGCCCACCTCTCATAACATTTACAAGAACCAATGGAACTTCTGCCATTTGAGCAAGTCCTAAATTTTCTGCTTTTAGTGAAACACCAGGTCCAGATGTAGCTGTTAAAGCTCTCTTTCCTGACATTGATGCACCAATAACACAACAAATACCAGCTATCTCATCTTCCATTTGAATAGCTGCACCACCATTTTTTGGTAGTAAATCAGAGATAACATGCATTATCTCACTTGATGGAGTTAATGGATATCCACCAAAAAACTCACATCCAGCATCAACTGCAGCTCTCGCTGATAATTCATTACCAGTAGATATTACTTCTCTAGTTGCCATATATTCTCCTTATTTCCCGTAATTTTCAGGTAATCTGTGATTATTATTTTTTATTGCTTCGGCTCTTGCCTTGCTTTCATCTGTTAATTTTGCAAATTTAAATTCAGATTTATCCGCTACATAAATAGCAAAATCTGGACAATGTAATTCACAATCATTACACCCTATACAATCTTCTGGTGCTATAACCGATATCATTGCACCCAAAGTAGATGTTGGTTCTTGTTGCATAGATAATACACCTGCTGGACACATATCTACACATACATCACAAGCTTTACATCTTGCTGTATCTACCCACACTGGAGTATTTGTTGGAGCTGTCATTACTGCCATATTGTTCCCCTCATATTTTTAAATTAGTTTAAAATTGAATATACGATCTATAAGATATAATCATACATTACTATAAGTATGGTATCAAATATTTAATAAAATAGATGTTTGAAGTGGTGGTATTTTATATAAGAAAAGAAAATATGTTACTATTTGAAGCACTATAAATAAAAAAAGCCCAATGCTACGAAGCATTGGACTTTTAAAAAAAGGTAAACTATTTAGATAATACTTCTTTTACAGCTTTACCAATCTCTGCAGGAGATACAACAACCTTAACTCCAGCAGCTTCAAGTGCAGCCATTTTTTCTGCAGCTGTTCCAGCAGTTCCAGAGATAATTGCTCCTGCATGTCCCATTCTTTTACCTTTAGGTGCAGTTTGACCAGCAATAAATGCAACAACTGGTTTTGTTATGTTTTCTTTAATAAATGCAGCAGCTTGAATCTCAAGATCTCCACCAATTTCACCAATCATAACAATAGCTTCAGTTTCAGGGTCTGCTTCAAACATAGGAAGAAGTTGTTTATAACTTAGACCAATAATAGGATCTCCACCGATACCAACAGCTGTTGTGATACCATAACCTTCATTACATACTTGGTTTGCACCTTCGTAAGTTAATGTTCCAGATTTAGAGATAAGTCCAACATTTCCTTTTTTGAAAATTTGTCCAGGCATAATACCTATTTTACACTCTTGTGCAGTAATAATTCCAGGACAGTTTGGTCCAATTGTTTTCATACCATGTTTAACCGCACAAGCTTTTGCAGCTTGCATATCTCTTACTGGTGCACCTTCTGTTATAATTACAGCAAGTTCAATTCCAGCACTTGCAGCTTCCATTACAGCATCACCAACAAATGCAGGTGGCACAAATATCATAGATACTGTCGCCCCTGTTGCTTTAACAGCTTCTTTTACTGTATTAAATACAGGTTTTCCAAGATGCACTTGACCACCTTTATTTGGTGTAACTCCACCAACTATTTGAGTTCCGTAAGCTAAACATTGTTCAGCATGAAAAGTTCCCTCTTTACCTGTAAAACCTTGAACAATAACTTTTGTATCTTTATTTACTAAAATTGACATCTATACCTCTCCTTATTGTGCAGCTGCAGCTTCTACTGCTTTTTTTGCACCATCGCCTAAATCTGTTGCACTAATCACATTTTCAATACCTGCTTGATCTAAAATTACTGCAGCTTCTGGTGCATTTGTTCCATCAAGTCTAACAATAACAGGCACATTTACATCTACAAGTTTTGTAGCTTCTAAAATACCATTTGCAATTCTGTCACATCTAACAATTCCACCAAAAATATTTACAAAAATAGCTTTTACTTTTGGATTTTTAAGGATTATTTCAAAACCTTTTGCAACAGTTTGGGCATTTGCAGTTCCACCAACATCTAGGAAGTTCGCAGGTGTTCCACCCATATAATTAATAGTATCCATAGTTCCCATAGCAAGACCAGCACCATTTACCATACAACCAATCTCACCATCAAGTGCAATATAACTTAGTCCATATTGACTAGCTTCTCTCTCATCTGGATCCTCTTCAGATATATCTCTCATAGCTTCAATATCAGGATGTCTTCCAAGAGCTGAATCATCAAATCCCATTTTACCGTCAAGTGCTAAGAAATCTCCACTTCCAGTTTTGATAAGTGGGTTTATCTCAATCATCTCTGCATCATTGTCCATATATACATTATATAAAGCTTTTGCAAATTTGATAAGTTTACCTTGTTCTGCTTTATCTGTAATACCTAAACCAAATACTAATTCTCTACCGTGATAACCTTGAAAACCAAATGCAGGATCTACTGCTACTTTGATAATTTTTTCAGGAGTTTTCTCTGCTACTGTTTCTATATCCATACCACCTTCAGTTGAAGCCATAATAATTGGCATCTCAGCAGCTCTATCTAATACTACAGATAGATATAGCTCATCTTTGATATCAGCACCCTCTTCAATATAAACTTTTTGAACCAATTTCCCTTCTGGTCCTGTTTGATGAGTTACAAGTGTCATACCTAAAATCTCATCAGCTAAAGTTCTAACTTCGTCAAGACTTTTAGCTAGTTTAACACCACCACCAAGTCCTCTTCCACCTGCATGGATTTGAGCTTTTACTACCCAAATACTTCCACCTAACTCTTTGGCATTTTCTACAGCTTCATCTACTGTATTTGCAATTATACCTCTTGGAGTAGGCACATTATATTTAGCAAAAATTTGTTTTGCTTGATATTCATGAATATTCATATTTTCTCCTGTCAAAATTTGGATTTGCTATAATTATAACTGTTACTATTTTAAATTAAAGATTGAATATTTTTAAGATCTAAAAAAAAATACAATTAGTTACTTATAGTATCATTTATCTAAAAGTTTTAGTTTTTGTTTGTGTAATTTTGATAAAATTCTACTCAAAATCTTTTCATTTATATCTCCCACTAGTGTAGGATGTATATTTTTGCCATTACCATTGAGTAGATATATGCTTGGTATTTTAACATTATGAAAAATAGATGGAATATTATCACAATCATCTATCTTAACTGCTAGATAGTCTTGATTGATATAATTTATAATAGTAGGGTTAGTTAATATATCTTTATCTATATATTCACTAAATGGATTGTTTGTATCTTTTGTAGTGATATATAAAAAAAGATTTTTATTTTGTTTTTTTGCATTATATCTAGTCATATTGTAGTTTGAGTGTCATTTAATATTTTGAGCATAACTATTAGTAATAAATATAGTTATTGCAAATAGCATTTTTATAAAATTATATCTCATTGATTAACAATCTTTAAAAACTCTTTTGGTGGTTTAAAACCTATAACTCTTTTGTGCTTAATCTCTTTGCCATCTTTATCAAAAAAGATAAGTGCTGGTGGTCCAAAGATATTAAATCTTTTTTGTAAAGCTTTATCATTATTGGTATTATTACTAACATCAACTTTGAGAATTTTATAGTTTTTTAAACTTTGTTGAACTTTCTTATTTGAAAATGTTTTCTCTTCAAGCTCTTTACAACTTACACACCAAGTAGCCCAAAAATCCAACATAATAGGTTGTTTTGTATGGTTTAGTTCTTGATTTAACTCTTCTATATTATGTATATATGTTATTTGCAGATGATTTGATTTGTTGGTATCAAATGAGATTTTTATAAAATATATTCCACCTATTAGTAATAAAATCGCTAAGATTTTACCAAAGATATTACCATTTTTTATAAGATATAAAGCGGTTCCTATAAATAAAATAGCCCATAACCAAAATATAATAGTTTGTGGTAAAATTTTATCAAGCATATATATAGCAATACCTAACATCACTACACCAAAAACTTTAGATACAGTATTCATCCATCCACCTGGTTTTGGCATAAATTTTCCAGATCCAGCACCAATAAGAAGTAGTGGCATACCCATACCTAAGCTCATCACAAAAAGTGCAGATCCTCCAAGTATAGCATCACCTGTTTGCCCAATATAAACTAAAGCACCAGCAAGTGGAGGAGCTACACAAGGACCAACAATAAGTGCAGATAAAAATCCCATAATCGCTACACCAAGAATACCACCTTTTTTACTTTTGTTTTCGCTTGTTTGGTTTAGTTTTGATTGCCAAGATTGTGGTAATCCTATCTCATAATATCCAAACATAGAAAAAGCTAAAGCTACAAATATTGTAGCAAATCCTACTACCACATAAGGATTTTGAAGTATCACTTGTATATTTGCTCCAAATAAACCTGCAAAAACTCCAGCAATAGTATAAGCTACACTCATAGACAGAACATAGATCAAAGATAGAAAAAATCCTCTTGAAGCGGACATTTTGCCACTATTTTGATTTGATTGTTGCACTATAATACTAGATAGTATTGGTATCATAGGGAAAATACAAGGAGTTAAAGCTAAAAGTAATCCAAACCCAAAAAATGTAATAAGTATAAAAAAGATATTTTTACTTTTTAATGTTTGAGTAATGGTATCTGTTTCATTTAGTTGATCTGAGCTTTTTTTGGTAACTTCAAAAGTTTTACTCATTGGAGCATAACAAAGTCCAGCACTAGAACACCCTTGATATTTTACTGTGATAGTTTCAATAGATATATTTTGTGGAAGCTGAATATTTAGTTTGCCAAAGAAAACTTTTTCTTTATGAGCGATACTTGGTTTAGGTAGTTTTAGTTGTGTTGTAATATCTTTTTTATTAACTAAGATTTTTAATTTATTTTTATATATGTATATATTTTTATATAGATCTATATTGATTTGGATATGATCATTTTGTTTGATCATCTTTATTTTAAAAGCCTCATTTGGTTGGACAAAATTATTATTTTGAGCTAATATTGTTGATATAAAAATAGATATTAGTAATATTAATTTTGTCAATTTCATAAGAAATCCTTATTTATAATGTGCTATGATATTACCAAACTTAACTTTATGATCTACTAAATTTTCAAGATTAACAAAATCTTTTTCCCAAAGCATAACTACTGTTGATCCCATTTTAAAATACCCCAAACAATCCCCTTTATGCACTTTTAGATCATCATAGGTATATACTTTTATTTGGGTTGTATCACTATTTGTTTCTACTGCTGGTTCAAATGTAAATACCATTTTACCTACATTTAAAGCACCTACAAAAACCATATAAAATAGTTTGTTATCAGATGTATAACACTCTAGGACAACTCTTTCATTTTCAATAAATAGATTTTGTTGTTTTTTTAGATATGTAAAATTTACAGGGTATAGCTTACCAGGTATATGGATAAGTTTTGTGATTTTGAAATTTATAGGGGCATGGTATCTATGATAATCTTTTGGACTTAGATAAAAATTCATAAATTTACCACCTTCTAATTTTGCAATATTTTCACTACTTGTATGCAATGTTAAAAGATCATCTATTTTATAACTCATCCCTTTAATTTGCAAAGCAGTATTATTTGTGATTGTTCCTGCTTCACTAATAAAACTATCTGCTGGTGAGATAAAACTATTTAGACTATGATCTATTTGTCTTGGGATCATAATCTCTCTTGTAAATAGTTGATTTAGTGTTTTATATTGTGTAGGATTTTTAAACTCATGCATATCTAATCCTAAAATATTAACATAGCCATTGTTTATAATATTTTGTAACCAACTTGGAAATTGTGTAGTTGCAAATTTATAAAAATATCTTGATATTGTATTTGTAATATGTTTTTTCATCATATTGTTTCCTTGTGTTGTGTTGTTAAAATCACTTATTTGGTATCCTATAAATAGGACAAATAGTATTATTAAACTAATAATACCTTTTGAAAAATATCGCATATATTATTCCATAAGTTCATATTTTATTTTCTCTTGATTTAGTTTTAAAATAGTTTGTTTTTTTATCTCTTCTAGTCTATTAATATCACAATCTAACTCTTTTGCTATACTATTATCATCTAAATTTTGAATTTTGAATTTATAATATTTCCATTGTTTTTTTGTCAATCTTCTTTTTAAGACCTCTATTAGTTCATCATTGTTTTGTTTAAGAGGTCTTACTAATTTGTTTATATCTTGTTGTAAATTTTCTATTAAATTTTCCATATTTATCCTATCCATTTGTTTAAATTTTCTATATCATCATAACTTGTCATATCTAGTTTTATAGGTGATATTGACACATAATTGTTAGCTACAGCTTCAAAATCACATATTTTATCATCACTTCTTTCCCATAATAAAGGATGAACTCCTATCCAATGAAACTCATTGCCTTTTGGATCTTGATATCTATGCGAGTCGTTGCCAAATATTCTATATCCCGCTTTTGTAATTTTAATTCCCAAAGATTGTTGGATACTACAAGGTGGGATATTGATATTTAATATTTTTCTTTTATCTAGTGGAAATCTATTTTGAAAGATTTTTGTTACTATATCTTGTATTGTTTTAACAGCAAGTTGAAAATCCCAAAGATTTATATTTGCTTTTAGATTTTCATCCATCACTTGAGATATAGATATAGCTGGAACTCCTTGCAAAACAGCTTCAGTTGCACCTGCTACTGTTCCACTATATATTATATCTTCTCCCATATTTGATCCAAGATTGATACCGCTTATTACTAGATCTGGTAACTGATCTTGAGGATATATATTATGAAGCCCTAAAAATACACAATCAGTAGGAGTTCCATCCTCTAGTTTATAAAAATCATCATCAACACTTTTAAATCTTAATGGTTGAGTAAGTGTCATACTATGCGAACAAGCACTTTTATTAGTAGCAGGAGCTACTACTGTGATATTAGCTAAAGGTTTTAGAGCATCTATTAGATACTTAAGTCCTATAGCTTCATATCCATCATCATTGGTTATTAATATATTTTTTCTATCCATTATATATTATGATATCTCTTTTAGTCTATTTTCTATAAATTGTTTTATATCATTATAATTAACAGTCTCTTTCCAATCCTCAAAAGCAGCACCAGAAGCATTTGGATGACCACCACCATTTGCCATTTTATTAGCTAAAATAGATACATCTAGTTTGCCATTGGCTCTTAATCCCATTTTTCCTCTTCTGCTTACATCTATAAAAAAATCATAATCAGGATTTGCTTTTAGAAAACTATTAGCAGGGATAGAGATATTACCTAAAGTATAAGTAAGTAACCCTTTGTGTCCATTGTAATATATGGTTAATTTATCTTTTGTATCATCTAATAGTTTTACTAAATACTTAGCACTTAGATTATCTAAACTATCATCTTTGTTGCTTAGTTTAAGATACTCTTTTTTTAGAAAATATATATCTTCATCAAGTTTGATATATCCATTGTTTTGATCTATATAGTTTATAGTTTTTGATAAAAGATCTAGTCTATAATCCCTATTTTGGTCTGCAAAAAGTGTATTGTTAATCTCATAAGATTTAGCAATCATACTCATACAAACTTTACCAAATTCAAAATATTGACTATGCTCTAACCAAATATCTACAGCATTGATAGAGTTTATTAGTTTTTCATATTTGGTTAATTGTTGTATTATCTCATCTGAAATATTAAATGTTTGATAGTTTTCTAAAAAATAATCATAAGTGATTTTTGTAGCAGATCTTGAAGTATCTAAATAATACCATGAAAATCTATCGGCACTTTTTTGACCGCTACCATGATGGTCCAATAGTTGTAGGTTGATATTGTATCCATTGTTGTTTAACTGTTTTATATTTTTATCTAGTTTTTTTGATTCATCATAAGTTAGATTTAGATCACTTATTAAGAAAAAAATATCTTTTTGTTCAGATTGTTTGATACTATCTATAACTATGTTTAGACTAGATTGAACTTCAATCCCATAGTTGGCATTAAAAAATTTACCATTTTTAAAAAACTTTTTAGTGATAAACTGACAACCATATCCATCAAGATCTGTATGAGATATATGATAAAACTGGATCACATAATATCCTTTAGTGTCAAATCATTTAAAAAATTGTTGATCTTCATTTGTAGATTGTTTAGCACAGGAAATAGGGTGCATCCACCATTAACATTTGCCGCACAAACAGTTCCATCAAGTGAACATTCAAAAACAGATGGGATTTTTTCTTCAGCTAGTGTTACAAGTTGAAAAATTGTCAATTTTTCTGGGTCTTTATCTAACATAAATCCACCATTGACACCTTTGTATGATTTAAGTATTTTATGTTTAGCAAGTGATTGTAAAACTTTTGCCAAAAATGATTTTGATATATTTAGTTTAACAGATAATATATCAGCATTTAGTGGTATATCGCTTTTGGCTATAATGACAAGTGATAATATAGCATATTCACTTTTTTTTGTTAAAAGCATATTGATCCTATTTGAAAATTTTTATTATTATATAGAAATTTTGATTAATAGCTTATAAGATAAGAATAGAGTTAAGTATTGATCTACACCCAAAGATAGTGTAGATCAAAAAGAAAATCTAAAATTTGTATTTTATATTTGCATATATATATCTACCTGGTTCATTTAATAACATAACTTCACCACTTGTTCCATCACTTAGTAAAATCAAATCAGCATAAGTATTTGAAATAGCATAAGTTTTATCAAATAGATTATCTACTCCTATAGTAGCTTCAAATTTTTTATTGAACTCTTTTTTAGCTTTTATATTAATAATATTATAACCTTGAAGATATTGTTCTCCATTATCATCATCATATTTATTCCAAGAATTTACATGAACTAATTCAATTTTTGTAGATAAACTATCATCTATATCATAGTTTAATGCTACATTGATTTTTAAAGGAGTTATATCAGCAAGATTGGTATTTGTTTGTTGAACTGTTGTTGTTGTATTGTTAGTTGTATCTACAATAGTTCCTGTCATAGGTTTATCTTTTTTACCTCTTTGGTATGATGCTCCAAAATCTAAAGATGAATCATCACTAATATCATAACTTCCTAAAAGCTCCAAACCATAAGTTTTAGCATCTATATTTTCAAAAGCATTATAGGCAGTTTTGTAAATTGTTCCCTTTTTATTAATAATTTTAATATTATCTTTGTTGAAATAGATATAATCATTTAGCTTACTGTAGTATGCTTTAAGTTTAAAGTAACCATTCTCATTTTTTCGTTCAAATCCTAAATCTATCTCTGTGTTTGTAGTTTGGTCTAGTGTAGGAGTTCCACTCATTACATTCATAGAACTATTAAAATACAATTCCCTTCCATCTGGAACACGACTTGCTCTTCCTATACCTGCAAAATATTTTGTAGTTTTATTTGATGAATATGTAGCTAATAGATTAATATCTAGCGAATTAAAATCTCTATCTTTGTAGTTTGTATTTGCAGTGTTAATAGTTGTATCATTAATTCTTGCACCAAATTTTAGATTTAGTTTATCTATATTTTTATTGTATTTTGTAAATATAGCTTTATTATTTGTATCTACATCTTGAATAGATGGTAATCCTGTTAATCCAGCTTTAGCACCATATCCAATATATTCACCATCCCAATTTCTTTTACTGCCATCTATACCTAGTGTAAGAATATCATCTTTTAGTTTAATATCATTTATAACTTTTACACCTGTCATATCAGTAGTTAGTTTGCTTACAACTTCATTATTTGAGTCTTCTGTTGTATTAGTTGTATCATCTGATGCAATTCTATATTTAGTGCTCATAGGGTGTGTTACTTGTGAATTATATGCTTTAAATGTAAGTTTCTTCGAGTATTTATTATAATGAACTCATAAAACAGGACTATAATTCAACTAGATTTATTTCCAAAAAAGATAAAATAAATCAGAAATATATGGAGTCAATTATGAGTAGAAAAAAAGGTCAGATATTTACAGCAGAACAAAAATCTAGAATAGTTTTAGAGCTAATCAAAGAGGAGCAAACTGTAGCACAGTTAGCAACCAAACATCAAGTTACTGCAAAGACTATAACGAACTGGAAAAAGCAACTGTTAGATAATATTGCAATTGCATTTGAACCAGCTAAGGCAGTTAGTGAATTTAAAGATGAGATAAATGAACTAACAACTCAAAATGATGAGTTAGCTAAAGCATTAGGTAAAGCAACATTGAAAGCAGATTTTGCTGTAAAAAAGCTAAAGAGCTTGGGATTATGTGATTACAGGCCTCTTGTCGATCCCAAGCATGCACTATCTATACAAGAACAATTAAAGATATTTAATATATCTAAAAGTAGCTACTATTATACGCCTGAACCAATGAAAGAAGAAGATATAAAGATACTAAATGCTATTGATGTAATTGCTACAGATAATAGTGATTGGGGATATAGATTTATAGATGAACAATTAGTAGAAGATGGCTTTACTATTGGTAATAATAGAGTATTGAAATATATGCAATTACTAGGCATACAGGCTATATACCCTCACAAAAAACCTTCTACAAGTGGTAGGAATAAAGAGCATGCGATATACAAATATTTGCTAGGTGAATATTGGAGTAGAGTTAATGGTAAAAATAAAGTAAATGTACCTAACACCAATGAAGTATGGAGTGGTGATATAACATATATTAGAACACCAAATGGTATGATGTATTTAGCCGCTATCATAGACTGGCACAGTAAAGCTATATTGTCGTATAAGATATCTAATACGATGGATGCAGCCTTAGCTTGTGATGTACTACAAGATGCATTATCTAAACATCCTGCACCAAAGATATTTAATAGTGATCAAGGTAGTCAATATACAAGTCATCTTCATATTAATATATTAAAAGAGCATAATATTTTAATATCAATGAACGGCAAAGCTAGAAGTATTCACAATATTGCTATTGAAAGATTCTTTAGAACTTTAAAATATACCAATATTTATATAAGCAATTATCAGACTATTAAAGAATTAAAAGAAGGAGTGGAAAATTGGATGTACAAATATAATTTTAAAAGGTTTCATTCATCTATTAATTACAGAAAACCAATGAATGTATATTTGGATTATGTAAAAAATGTAGCATAAGGTAACAGTAAAAGGTGGAAATAAATAGGTTGTTTTAAAAGTCTTGATTTATCAGTTCATTATATATTTAGATCTCTTATAGTGTATTTGAAATTTATAATATCACTATTGTCATAAATAGCATCCATTTTACTATTACCATATAAAACATCATCACTTCTATTTGCAGTATAGCTTAATTGCATATCTTGTTTATCATTTACATCTACATATACTTTTGCCATAGCTGTTTTTTTAGTATAGGCATCCATATCTTTATATCTATCTTGGAATTTGTAACCAGCAAATTTTGTTCCTGTTACAGCTTTATCAATTTGTTTAGATACTGTATTTCCTGAACCATCTTTATATTGTTCACTATTTTCATAAGAACCTGTAAGAAGTAATCTAACTTTATCATTACCACCACTTACACTAGCTCCCACTTTTCTATATCCAAAACTTCCTATAGTTGATTCAACATTTCCTTTTAGCTTTTTAGTCGGTTTTTTCATAGTAACTTTTACACTACCACTTAAATTTCCAAACTCCTCTACATCATAAGGACCTTCACTTACTTTTACACTATTTATATTTGCAGTTACAATATGTGATGTTGGTGGATCCATCCTATTTGGACATGCACCACATACTTTACTATCATCCATAGTTACTACAATATTATCTCTTTTTTGACCTCTTAAAGTTATATCATTTGCAATACCACTTCTTCTTATTAGATTGATACTAGGAACCTCTTTATATAAAGCTTCTGCTAAATCTGCACTTTTTACATCTTCATTACTTACATTTGAGATGATTTTTGTATCTGTTACACCTGTAACATCTATAGTTCCTAAATCTGCTGCATTTGCACCTATAGCTAATACACATACGATTGATAAATATATCTTTTTATCCATATCATTACTCCATTGTTAAATTTCGACCAAAAGTATATAAAAAAATTGTCAATCAATTGTTAATTCACAATTAATTAACAATTATAGACTATAATAACACTATGCAAAAAATATTATACCTTGAAGATGATATTAATCTATCAGATACACTTAGTGAATTTTTAGAAGATAATGGTTATGATGTAGTATCTGTTTATGATGCCAAAAGTGCTTTAGAGATAGTTGAGCAACAAAGGTTTAATCTTTTGATATTAGATGTAAATGTTCCACCATTTAATGGATTTGAACTTTTACAAAATATACGATCTATAGATATTTTGACACCTGTTATTTTTACTACATCACTAAAAGATATGGAGGATGTCGAAAAAGGGTATCAAAGTGGTTGTGATGATTATATAAAAAAACCATTTGTTTTTAAAGAGTTACTATTTAAAATCAATGCTTTACTCAAACGGGATAATATCAATAATAAAACATACCTTACAAAAGATATCTATTTTGATAACAATGATGAAATACTTTATCAAAATAATGATATACTACATCTAAAAAAGAAAGAGCTTAAACTTTTAAAACTATTTTTACAAAATCAAGATAAAACTTTAGATTTTGATCAGATATACTCTTATGTGTGGGAGTATGATGAAGAGATTAGTAATGGAAGTTTAAGAACTTATATAAGAACTTTGAGAAAATATTTAGGTAACCATAGAATAGTAAGTATCAAAAAACAAGGCTATAAATTTTTAGATGAATCTTCAAAATAAAACTATACATAAAACAATTTTAAATATTGTTTTGGTATATCTGACTACTACAATTTTATTGATTGTTGCATTAGCAACAATATATTATAATTTCCAAAAAAAAGAACTTTTTAGTTTAACACAAAGTAAAACTAATATAGAAGCTAATAATATTATCCAACAATTACAAAAATTACATCTAGATTATCAATATGGAGATATTATCTTATATCCAAGTAGTGATGAGTTTAGATCATCATTATATGATATAGATCAAAAGCCAATATATCAAGAGTTTGTAGTTAAAAATATAGATTTAACTAAAAAATATTGGACATTTAAAGATAATTTGTATTTTGTATATAAAGTTCAGCCTTATTATTTGGGTGTAGCTTATCTTGTGATACAAAAAAATCAAGAGTTGTTAATTTATAATATGCAAAAAAATATTATTATAGCGATGATGTATAATGTCCCCCTTTGTCAAGACCAATATCAGATTTCTTTTTATTCCACCTCTTATGCTACCCCAAGTAACACATTTTTAGCATTATAGCATCTATTATTAGCACATCCATAATAAGCTTCATCTGGTGTTAAATAATTTAATGCTGAATGTAACCTCTCTTTGTTATAAATATCTATATATTCTCCAATACCTACTTTCGCCTCCTTAATATTTGTATATGATGATGGATATACATCCTCATATTTTAGTGTTCTCCAAAATCTCTCAATAACAATATTATCTATTGACCTACCTTTTGCATCCATAGATATAGATATACCATTTTTAACAAGTATATCAATATGCTCTTTTGCTGTGTATTGTGAACCTTGATCACTATTAAATATCTCAGGCTTAGGATATGTAGATAGTGCATCTAATAGCACACTTGTTGTAAGTGCTACATCCATTGTATTAGAGAGTTTCCAAGAGAGTATCTTTTTAGTGTTCCAGTCAATAATAGCTGCTAAATATGCAAAGCCTTTCTCTAATT
>OFBB01000053.1_pt1 | contig 20234 bp, 22 predicted proteins | sample 1520401 | NCBI WGS metagenome assembly OFBB01 (sample SAMEA3696446, study PRJEB22514) | metagenome | biome: water; feature: marine; material: hydrothermal vent | place: Pacific Ocean | collected 2014-08-12 | depth 1521 m | reverse complement strand
GTTTATAAAGCTAATTATGAAAAATTTTATGATGTTTATACTACACGAGAACCACAAAAAGCTTTGGATGCATTCAATAAAATATTTTCTACAAAAGTTGAGCAACATCTAAATAAAATAAAACTAAAAAAATTAATAATTAAAGATTTTCTATTATCTACAAAGATTAATATAAGCTATGACAATGAAAAAAATGGTATCATTATGTTACAAACATCAAATACTTATCATAATGCTTTTTATCATAATATTGTATATCTAGTAACAAAAAAAGCTAATTTAGTAAGATTGGAAAGTGGCAAAAAATTTGATAAGTTTAAGTTAAATGACAACTATTTTGATCAAACATATATAGATTATATAGCAAAAGATATAAAACAGTTTAAGATTACAAGAAAAAAAGATAAATCAGCTTATATTATATATATCAAATATAAAGATAAAACTGATATGATTTTTGCAGTCAAATCTGTTATAATGTTAAACAAAAAAGGGAGATGATGATAAAAAATATTTTTAATCTATTTATAGTATTTATACTAAGTGGTAATACAATTTATGCCAATGAAAACAATAGCACAAAAAAGGCTACTCAACTAGAGATGTTTTTGTTTAAAATAGGATTTACCTCTATGCTTCATGATATAAAAAATCAAAAAACTAATATAACTAGCAATACCAATGATATCAAAATATTACAACAAAAAATAGATTATATTATCCAAGAGTTAGATAAATTGAAATCTGATCAACAAGCTAATATTTTAAATAGCTATAAACAACAACTTATCCATAATCAAGACAATTCAAATGTATTATATAGTATAGATACTCAAAGTATAAATATTAGACAATACCCATCTTTAAAATCAAAAATCATAGGACAAATTACTTTTAATCAGAAAATAAAAATTAGTTTTTGCAACAAATATAAATGGTGTAAATTGGCTGATCAAAATGGTTATGTTGCTAAATTTTTACTACATAAAATAGAGTATTAATATATTTTTCGATAAAATACTTAGAAAATAATATAAGGTGAAGTTATGAATTTTTTAGATATTAAAAACCAAATGATAACTTTTTTAAGAGATGAATTAAACAATATAGGATTAAAAAAAGCAGTCCTTGGTATAAGTGGTGGGCTTGATAGTGCTATTGTTGCTATACTAGCAAAAGAGGCTTTTGGCGATAACTTCAAAGGTGTATTTCTTCCATCACATTTATCAAGTGACAATAGCTTAAAAGATGCCAAAATACTATGTGATAAGTTTAATATAGATTACGAGGTGGTGCAAATAGCTCCAATAGTTAAAGGTTATTTTGACAATATAAAAGATGCTACGCCACTTAGAATTGGTAATTTTAGTGCAAGAGCAAGGATGGCTGTGCTATATGATATTAGTGCAAAAGAGGATGCTATTGTAATAGGCACAAGTAATAAATCAGAGATACTTTTAGGATATGGGACACTATATGGAGATACTGCTTGTGCTATTAATCCAATAGGGGAGATGTATAAAAGTGATGAGTATGCTTTTGGTGAATTTTTAGGAGTTCCACAAGAGATATTAGATAAAAAACCAAGTGCTGATCTTTGGGAAGATCAAAGTGATGAGGATGATCTAGGATATACATATAAACAAATGGATGATGTCCTAAAAGAGCTTATAGATAACAACAAGACAAAAGAGGAGTTAGTAGCAAATCAAGTAGATGAAGAGCTTATTGATATGTTGCTATATAGAATAAAAGCTAATAGTTTTAAATGCAAATTACCAACTATAGCAAAAATAAATTGGGGAAAATAGATATGAATAATTATAAAGAGATACCATTTTTTAGACCATCAATAGATAATAAAGAGTTAGAATCTATTAAATCTGTATTAAGTGGAGAAAAAACAAATAAAGTTCAAGAGTTAGAGGATGAATTAAAAGAGTATATAGGTGCTTCTTATGCTATTGCTACTTGTAATGCTACAGCAGCACTACATCTAGCATTAAGTGCTATGGAGTTAAAAAGAGCAGATAAGATACTAATGAGTGTAAATGCTTTTCCAAGTTTGCCAGAGGTTGTAAGACACTTTGATGCAGAGCCTATTTTTATAGATATAGAAGATGATGGATTTAATATAAATATAGATAAACTAGAGGAGTATTTAGAAAATAATAACTCTAAAAAACTAAGAGGGATATTTGTCTCTTTTGTATCAGGAAAAGTGCCAGATTTACAAAGAATCTATAAAATTGGTAAAAAATATAATGTTTTAATCATAGAAGATGCTATAAGTGCTTTAGGAAGTATGTATAAAGGGGAGATGGTAGGATCTTTGGAAGCTGATATGACAATATTCTCTACAAACTATTCAAATGGTAAATCATCTTTAAATAATAGTGGTTTTATAGTAACATCAAATGAGGAGTTAGCAACTAAAGCAAAACATCTAAGAACACATGCTTTAACTACAAGTTTTGATGAATATGGTAATCTTGATTATATATATGATATTACTGCTATAGGGCATAAATACGATATGACAGACTTAGAAGCTGCTTTTAACTTAGCACAATTTTTTAAAACAAATGATTTCTGTGATAGACGACAAGAGATAGCAAAAATATACAATGAAAAACTAGCTGGATTAAAACATATATCATTACCTGCTTATGATGAGGAGCAAATTTTTACCCAATATATCATAAAAGTAGATAAAAATAGAGATGCTTTTGCAAGAGCTTTAAAAGATGATGGGATCTCTACAGGATTGCACTATATCCCTTTGCATCTTTTATCATACTATAAACAAAAGTATAAACTAAAAATTACAGCTTATCCAAATGCTTTAAATAACTATGGGCAAATCTTATCTTTGCCTATATATCCATCTTTAAGTGATGATGAGGTAAATTATATTTGTGAAATGATTAAAAAAATAGATAATGAATGGATCTAAATCATTTTGGTATAACTGGATAGAACAATATCTGTTCTTTCCAAATGCCTTACAACAACTAATATCAATAGCAGTTTTGCCATTGACTGTTGTTTATTGTGTTATAACTGCATATAAAAGAACTCAAGCAAGAGTGATAGATTTTGGTATTGATATTATTAGTATAGGCAATATCATTGTAGGTGGTAGCGGTAAAACACCAATCACAATAGCTTTGGCAAACTATATATATAAAAATAATCTTAGAAAAAATATCACAGTTATCTTAAGAGGATATGGAAGAAAATCACAAGGTTTATATATCGTTTCAAAAAAAGGTAAAATCTTAGAAGATGTTAATATCGCTGGTGATGAAGCTTTATTATTGGCAAATAGTTTAAAGTTTGCTACAGTAATAGTAAGTGAAAATAGAGATAAAGCTATAATAGAAGCTAAAAAATTAAATAGCGATTTAGTTCTTTTAGATGATGGATATAGCAAACACCATATCAAAAAATTTGATATTTTAGTAAGACCAAAAAAAGAACCTCAAAATATATTTTGTCTGCCAAGTGGTGGATATAGAGAGACAAAAATGATATATAGTTTTGTAGATATGGTTTTAAAAGAGGATGAAGATTTTACAAGAGATGTTTGTTATAAACATAAAGATCAAAAAATCGATACATTACCCAACAATACCATATTGCTTACTGCTATTTCTAAGCCTTATAGGTTATTGGAGTTTTTACCAAAAAATATAAAAGTGGTATCGTTTGAGGATCATTATTACTTTACACAAAATGATATAAACAATATCCAAACTAAATATCCAAACTATAATATTGTTACTACACAAAAAGATTTTGTTAAATTACAACAACTTCAAATTCATAATAATATCTATATTTTAGATCTTGATATTAAAATTAATGATGAAAAATTAGAAAAAATAAAACAACTATTAAAGGATGATGATGCAACCAAAGAAGATTAGAAAATGTTTATTTCCAGCTGCAGGATATGGGACAAGATTTTTACCAGCTACAAAAGCTATACCAAAAGAGATGTTACCAATCCTTACAAAACCTTTACTTCAATATGGAGTAGAGGAGGCTATAAAAGCCAATATTGATACGATGGCAATAGTAACTGGACGAGGTAAAAGAGCTATAGAGGATCATTTTGATAGATCTTATGAACTAGAAGATCAAATCAATGGAACTTCAAAAGAATCTTTGATGAGTGGTATTAGAAATATTGTGCAAGACTGCACATTTTCTTATACAAGACAAGTTCAGATGAAAGGGCTAGGTCATGCTATCCTTACAGGTCAAACCCTAATAGGAGATGAACCTTTTGCTGTAATTTTAGCTGATGATCTGTGTGATAACAACAATAAAGATACAGTTTTAACACAGATGGTTAAGATATATGAGCAACATCCAGATTGTTGTATAGTAGCTATAGAAGAGGTGCCAAAAAATGAAACAAATAAATACGGTGTAATAGATGGAAAACTAATCGAAGATAATCTTTATCATGTTAATAATATGATAGAGAAACCTGATCCAAAAGATGCACCTACAAATTTAGCAATTATTGGACGATATATCCTTATACCTGAGATATTTGATATAATCAAAGATACAAAACCAGGCAAAGGCTCTGAGATACAAATCACAGATGCACTTTTGACACTAGCAAAACAGGGTAAAGTTTTAGCTTACAAATTTGATGGGATTAGATTTGATTGTGGTAGTGTAGATGGATTTGTAAAAGCAACAAATTATTTTTATGCTAAGAGTTAAAAAATATGAACTATTCTAAAAATTTTTATCAAATAAAATCAAATGAAGAGATATTTGAAGCACTAAAAGAGGAAGTAGATATAATAGGATACTATAATCTTCCACTTCAAGATACAACATCTATAAAAGAGTATGCAAGAACAATAGATAAAAAATATATAGCAATAATAGGTATAGGTGGTAGCACTTTAGGAACTATTGCTATATATAATTTTTTAAAAAAAGCAAATAGTTATGATAAATTTTTGATCTTTTTTGAATCTACTGATCCTATGGATATCAAAGCAAGACTAAACAAGATCAAACTAGAAGATACACATTTTATAGTTATAAGCAAATCTGGAACTACAATAGAAACAATTAGTATTTTTAAATATTTAAGTTCTTTAATAACAATTAATAAAACAAACTGCACAATAGTAAGTGAACAAAGAAGCAAATTAACACAATTTGCAGATAAAAACGATATTCAAACATTTGATATTCCTATAAATGTAGGTGGAAGATTTTCTGTGTTTTCTGCTGTTGGGTTATTGCCGTTAGCAATCATTGGAGTAGATATAGATAATCTTCTAGCAGGAGCAAAAGAGATAAGAAGTAGTTTTTTTAATAAACAAGAGCATTATGAGCCAACTATGCAAAAGGCTAGATTTTTAGTAGAGAATAAAAATAGATTTAATATAAATATTTTATTTTCATATTCAACTGCACTTGAAGGGTTTAATAAATGGTATATACAACTTTGGGGAGAAAGCTTAGGTAAAATCAATATCAATGGTACAAGACAAGGGCTTACTCCTATTGGATTAATTGGCCCTGTTGATCAACATAGCTTTTTGCAACTTATTATGCAAGGAACTAGAGATAAAACAGTTACATTTATTAAAATAGATGATTTTAAAGAGGAGATTATTATCCCGTCTGGCACTTTAAATGGATTTGATGAGTTATCTTATGTGGAAAATCTTAGTTTTTCATATCTGATTGATGCTCAAGCAAATGCTACTATAAAAGCGGTGCAAAATCAAAAAAATATACCTTGTGATGTAATAAGTATAGAAAAAGTTGATGAATATAATATCGCAAAACTGATGTATAACTATATGCTTCTTACATCTATTGTAGGTAAGTTTGTTCAGATAAATACCTACGATCAACCTGGCGTAGAGGATGGAAAAATTATCTTAAAAGAGCAACTTCAATCTTAAACTTTTATAAAATTAGTAACTTTTCTAGCACTTAGCTATTAAAAGTGCTAATTATTTTCAAAACTTTAGTCAAATCTTATCAAAGTATGTTATAATATCAAAAAAATTTAATTTTCAAAGGAGTAATAATATGGCAAAACATGAATTTCAAACAGAAGTAGGGGAATTATTAAAATTAATGACACACTCTTTATACTCAAATAAAGAGATATTTATAAGAGAGCTTGTATCAAATGCAAGTGATGCAATAGATAAACTTAATTATCTTAGATTAACCGATGAATCACTAAAAGATGATTATGCAGATTTTAAAGGTGAAATCAATATTAAACTAGATGAAAAAGATAACTCTATTACTATTTCAGATAATGGTATAGGTATGGATGAAGAGGATCTAATCTCATCTATTGGAACTATCGCTAAATCTGGAACAAAATCATTTGTAGAAGCTCTAAGTGGTGATGCTAAAAAAGATAGCAATCTAATAGGACAATTTGGAGTAGGGTTTTATTCAGTATTTATGGTTGCTTCTAAAGTTGATGTTATCTCTAAAAAAGCTGGAACTACTCAAGCTTACAAATGGAGTAGTGATGGTCAAGGAAGTTATGAACTATCACCTTGTGTAAAAGATGAGACAGGGACAGTTATATACATCAAATTAAATGATGAAAGCAAAAGTGAATATACATCAAAATATACAGTAGAAAATATTGTAAAAAAATACTCAAATCATATAGCTTATCCTATTTTCTTAAACTATGAAGAGGAAGTTACAGAAGAGTTATCAGATGAAGATAAAGAAGCTAAAAAAGAGCCTAAAACAACAATAGAGAAAAAAAGAGAACAGATCAATGAGGCTACTGCACTTTGGACACAACCAAAAGCAAACTTAAAAAAAGATGATTATAACGAATTTTATAAAACAATCTCACACGATAGTGAAGAACCTATGGCTTATGTGCATACAAAAGCTGAAGGGGTCAATGAATATACTACTCTATTTTATATCCCTAAAAAAGCACCAATGGATATGTATAGAGTAGATTTTCAACCAGGTGTTAAACTTTATGTAAAAAGAGTGTTTATTACTGATGATGAAAAAGAGTTACTACCTACATATTTAAGATTTATAAGAGGTATTATAGATAGTGAAGATCTACCACTAAATGTAAGTAGAGAGCTTTTACAAGAAAATAAAATTATGGCAAATATCAAACAAGCATCTGTTAAAAAGATATTATCAAATATCAAAAAATTAGCAAAAGATGAAGATAAATATAAAGAGTTTATTGCAGAATTTAATAGACCACTAAAAGAGGGAGTTTATCAAGATTATACCAATAAAGAGGCTATTTTAGAGCTTGTAAGATATAAATCTACAAATGACAAAGAGAATATGACATCTTTGGCAGATTATAAACAAAGAGCAAATAGTGATCAAAAAGCTATTTATTATATTATAGGGGATGATGAAAAAGTTTTAAGAAACTCACCACTTATGGAAAGTTACAAGAAAAATGATATTGAAGTTTTAATTCTTGATGATAAAGAGATAGATGAAGTTGTAACTCCATCTATTGGAACATATCAAGATTGGGAATTTAAAGATATTACATCTTGTGAGCCACCAAAAGTTGAGCAAACAGAAGAGCAAAAAAAAGAGGTAGAAGAAAAATTCAAATCTATTGTAGAAAAAATTAAAAATGTTTTAGGCGAAGCAGTAAAAGAGGTAAAAACTACAAATAGACTATCAGATTCTCCATCTTGTGTAGTAAAAGATCCAAACGATCCTATGGCACAAATGGCAGCTATGATGAAAGCTATGGGGCAAGAGGTGCCAGAATCTGCTCCTATTTTGGAGATCAATCCAGATCATCAAATAGTAAAATCACTAAATGGATGTGCTGATGATGATATGATAGAAACTATCTCTTGGTTACTTTTAGATCAAGCTAAGATGGCTGAAGGTATAGAGATAAAAGATAGTGTTGCTTTTACAAAAAGATTAAATAAAGTTATGACTAAAGCATTATAATGAAAGAGATTGAAATCGATAAGCCTGATGAGTTTTTAAAACTCATTGAGGCAAAAAAAGATCAATACCTATATCAAGATCATCCCAACGATGGAATAGATCTATTTTTGGATGATGAACTTGAGCAAATGGGTTGGCATGCTACAACATTTGATTTTATCACTTATAGAGATATTGCTAACTTCATAGAAGCAAACTGCCAAGGAACTCTAACTTACAACAATCACCCTATGGGATTTAATGGATTTGTAATTGTAGATGATATAGAAAATGTAAGATTGGAAGTTAGAAAATTTATCCAACAAAAGATTAAAGAGAACCCTCTTGATGAGTATGATGATGATCAAAAAGAGGCTATCGAATACTTTTTATAAGAGCTATTTCGTCACATTTTGGGAAATGTTGACATTTGATACAATCTGCCCATATTTTTGGATGAGGGATAGATTCTTTATCTATGATCTTAAAACCAAACTGTTTAAAAAAACTATCTCTGTAAGTAAGCACAAGTATCTCTTTTATATCTAAAGATATTGCTTCTTGGATAGTTTGATTTACCAATTTATGCCCAATCCCTTTAGATCTATAATCATTTTGAATTACCAAACTTCTAATCTCGGCTAAAGTTGGTGTATGGATATGTAAAGCTGCAAAACCTACAATCTTATTATCTACTTTAACAACAGTATATGATCTGATATTAGTAGCTACATCATTATCATCTCTTAAAAGTATAATTCCATTGATTATTTCTTGATGAACAATCTTTTGCATAGCTGGTATATCACTTACTTTTGGTTTATAAAATACAATATTCATATTATATCCCAAACAAATAGGTTGATATTTTTTGTTCTAATTTTTCAATACCTCTATTTTTTAGATTTGATATAAATATCCCATCTGGGTATGTTTTTTTTAGTTTACTTAGATCATTTTGTTTTAGTTTATCTATTTTTGTAAAAGCATTGATAATAAGCTGATCTGCTTTTTTGATATGATTTAAAAACTCATCTACACTTTTATCTATCTCAAGTGCTGGATGTCTAGCATCTATAAGATGAACAAAAATCTGTAAAGATGGTCGTTGCTCCAAGAAATCAGTTAGATTATGATGCCAATCCTTTTTGATACTTTTTGATACTTTAGCATAACCAAATCCAGGGAGATCAACAAATCTAGCATAATAGTTGTGAATATCATCTTGTGAATCATCTTTAAATCTAATATCAAAATAGTTAATAAGTTGAGTCTTACCAGGTGTTGATGATGATTTTGCTAAATTCTTTCTTTTTGTTAAAGAGTTTAAAAGTGAACTTTTACCAACATTACTTCTACCTAAAAAAGCAACCTCTGCTTTATCTGGACTAGGAGAATCTTTTATACTTTTAGCAGATGTTAAAAATGATGCTTCAATGAGTCGCATTTGTATCCTTTGTTTTTTCTTCGATTGTAAAAGTAAATTGAACAGGCTTGTTCTTTTTACCTTCTATATGAGCATCCCCATTTGTATTGTCAAGATATATCTTATCCCCTTTTAAAATCCTACCACTTGCAGTATCTTCAAGATAACCATTACCTAAAACAATATATTTTCCTTCAAGTGGATAATATATTACTTTATCCCCTCTACCTTTAAAAGTTGTTTTGGGATTTGAAAAACTATACGATACATTTCCTTCACTAATATACTCTTTGGGGATAGTTTTATTTGTATCTTTCTCTTTCATTGTATTGATAGTTAAGTTATTACAAAATAAAAAATCATCTCCTTTAGTCATCTTTACATGGCCATTGAATTTTGTAATATTTTGATTTTGACTTGCCCAAAATTTATCTGCTGTAATATTTACTTGCACAGTTTTAGCTAAAATTACTATACTTAAACCTATTGTAAAAAAAATAATTCTTCTCATATACTTATCCTATCGTTCTTCAAAATTAAATTTAAAATCTATATTATTTGCACCCATTATATTATTTTTCAAATCAAAATGCAATCTAGTGCCTTTGAGATTATATTTTTTATAATCTATACTAAAAGGATCATCATTGTTTGCTATTTGAGTTTGTGTATTATATCTTAAGTATGGGGTATTTAAGATATATTTATTGTCACTATTTATCATCACATCGCCTTGAAGTGTTAAGATATTACCAAGTTTGATAATTTTTTTACCACTTACTATTCGTGTAGAATTTTTTTGATTATTTATTCTTGAGATTATAGTTGCTTCTTTCATCTCATCTCTGTTGTAAAAATGTTTTGCCTCTTTTGCTTGAACTATTTGTTTTACATTGATATTATCAATTTGATAAAGTGTAGAGTTTTCAAAGCTTACTTGAGCCATTTTTTTCATATTTGCAATATTTGGTTTATCAAATGCAATAGTATATAACAGTGCAAACCCAGATAACATCACTATAGAATAAAGAAAAACTCTTATCCCCATACTGTATAAAACTCCTCTAGCAATCCATCATCTTTGCAGATATATTCTATCATCTGCCTTACTGCTCCATTACCACCATTTTTTGTAGTAACTATATTTACATATTTTTTGATATACTCATTTGCATCATTTGGGCAAAATGATAAAGCAGCTTTTTTTAGCATCTTTAAATCATTGAGATCATCACCTATAGCTGCTACATTTTCCCAAGTAAGTCCCTCTTTTTTTAAGATATCATCAATAACTTTATCTTTATCGTGAACACCTTGATATAGATGAGTAATAGATAATTCATTTGCTCTTTTTTCTACAAGTTTAGATCTTCTACCTGTAATAATCGCTGATTTTTTAGATAAAATCTTATTCCAAGAAGCGATAGCCAAACCATCTTTTACATCAAAATTTTTAATCTCTTCGCCACTATTGGTATAGATAATTTTACCATCTGTTAGTGTTCCATCTACATCTAAGATAATTAGTTCAATCATAAAACACCTTTTGTGCTAGGGATTCCAATATCTTTATTTATAGCTAATGCTCTTCTTAGAGCAACTGCAAATGATTTAAAAGTAGCTTCTAATATATGGTGCTTATTTGTTCCTCTATTTGATACTATATGAACAGTTAATCCAGCATTAAAAACAAATGCTCTAAAAAACTCTTCAGCTAATTCTGTATCAAAATTTCCAACCTTACCAAATACATCTACTTCATAGACCAAATAAGGACGATTGCTTACATCAAGATCACAACTAACAGATGCTTCATCCATCACTACAGTTGCATTTCCATATCTTTCTATATTAAGAATAGGAAATATCTCTTTTTTAAGTGCTTCACCCAATACTATACCACAATCCTCTACTGTGTGATGATCATCAATATGCAGATCACCTTTACATTTTAGATCAATATTGATACCACTATGTTTGCTCAAAGCCTCTAGCATATGATCAAAAAATCCTACACCAGTATCTATATCATAAACACCACTGCCATCTCTATCAACGATACAGCTAATTTTTGTCTCTTTTGTCTCTCTTGTTATCTCTGTCATTTTAAGCTCTCATAATTTAATTTAGATATAATACCAAATTATTAATGAAAAGAGGTTAAAATGGATACAGAAGATTTAAAAAATTTTATAGGATTTGGAATTGCTGGTAATTTTGCACACCATTTAGTTCAAGCAGGAGAAGCTAGTGATTTTGTAAATGTAGAAGTGGAAGAGGAGCATGCACCAAAGGGAATATTCCCTTTTTATCTACCAAAACACGATAGCTTTTTAGGAATATACCCTTTATCTAATAAATATATCGTAACCCCAAAAATAGACAATGGCAATCTACATATGGAGCCAGAGGTTGCTTTATTGTGTGATATTGTATATCAAGATGATAAAGTTATAGATGTTGTTCCTCACTATTTTACAGCTTATAATGATTGTAGTATTAGAAAACCAGATGCAAAAAAGATAAGTCAAAAGAAAAATTGGGGTAAAGATACAAAAGGTATATCAAAAGAACTTATCAAAATAGATAAATTTTCAAATGGTGGCATAATGGATAGCTATTATATTGCTTCATTTTTAAAGCGAGATGATAAAATATATCCTTATGGTGAAGATAGTGCAGTATTGACATATAACTATTTTTATGAAAAACTAATAAACTGGATCATAAACAAGCTAAATACACAAAAAGATGAAGGACCACTTGAAGATCTATCATCATATATCAAAGAGCTTGGTTATCCTAAAAATATGATTATTAGTATAGGAGCTACAAGTTATACTGAGTTTGGTGAAACAGGATTTTTAAAAGAGGGTGATGAAACATTTGTAGTGGTATATGATAAAAACAAATATTGTTATGATGAGATATTGGAACATATCTTAAACCAAAGCTACTCTTTAGAAAATAGCTCTGTTTTACATCAAGAGGTTATCGCCTAAAGTTACGATTTGGATCTCTTTTTGTAGTTTTTTTAGATTTAGCACCAGTTTTTGGTGCTGGTTTTTTTTCTTTTTTACCTTTTTTTTGACTAAGTGATTTTTTCTTCATCTGTTTTTGCCTAGGTTGTCTATCTTTTAGCTCAAACCCCTCATAAACTTCCCGTTTTATATTTAGTCTTAAATCTCTTTCGATTTTGGTAAAATGGTTATAGTCTAATGTTGTTAATATAGATACAACTTCTCCACGATTATTAGCACGACCTGTTCTTCCAACTCTATGTGTAAAATCATCTGTTTTTTCAGGTAGTTCATAATTTATTACACAAGGCAATGATTTTATATCTATACCACGACCTGCAATATCTGTTGCAATCAAAGCTTGTAATGAGCCATTTTTAAAGTTTTTGATAGATTTTGATCGCTCTTGATATTCTATATCTCCATGGATAACTTTAATATTTAGATCTTTTAGATTCTCATATAACTCATTGGCACTTTGTTTTGTATTTACAAAAATCAATATTTGTTTATATTCATTTGAAGTGATAATCTTTCTTATTAATTTTACTTTATCTCTTTGATCAATTTTGTAAGCTTTGTGATCTATAAGAGTAACTGTATCTCTTCTATTTGAAACTTCTACTGTGACAGGATTTTGTAAAAACTCTTTTGCTAATTTTTTAATATTTTGTGAAATAGTTGCAGAAAACATCATAATTTGTCTTTTATATGAACATTGAGATAGTAAAAACTCTACAGTATCTATAAATCCCATATCCTCTTTTAGCATAGTATCTGCTTCATCTAAAACTATTATATTTATACTTGAAATATCTATTTTATCATCTTCTATAAAACTTTTTAATCTACCTGGAGTAGCTACTATGAGGTCTATACCTGTATCTAATTTTTCTAGTTGTAAAGATTTACTGATACCACCTTGAATTTTAGTGTGTTTGATTTTTAAAAACTCTCCATAAAGCGATATAGATTTGGATACTTGATCTGCTAATTCTCTTGTTGGAACTAATATTAAGCCCCTTAGGACTCTATTTTTGATATTGATAGTTTTGTTTAATTTATCTAAGATTGGTAAAATATAAGCTGCAGTTTTTCCTGTCCCTGATTTAGAAGCAGCGACTATATCTAGCCCTTTTAATGCTATAGGTATCACTTTTTTTTGTATCTGTGTTGGTTGTGTGTAGTTTTGCTTTTTTATCGCTTCTAGTATTTTATCATTAAGATTTAGTTTGTCAAAATGTTTGATTTTAAAGTCCTTGTATAGGTGTTTGTTTTCGCATTATATTTAAGATAATATTAATTTTCAATAATATTACAAAAAAATATAATAAAAAATCTCTTATTAAAGATATTATTAAAGAAAAATAGGTTATAAATTCAAGAAATTATTTTAACTATAGGAAAAATTATGTCTTTAATGATAACAGATGAATGTATTGCATGTGATGCTTGTCGAGAAGAGTGTCCAAATGAGGCGATAGAAGAGGGCGATCCAGTATATCTAATAGATTCTGATATGTGCACCGAATGTGTTGGAAGTTTTGATGAACCGCAGTGTATTGAGGTTTGTCCTGTTGATTGTATTGTATTAGACCCAGATAACCAAGAAACCGTCCAAGAGTTACAATTGAAATTTAACCAGCTTCAAGAAGAAGAATAGCTTATGGCTAAGATCACAACCATTATAGATATTGGGTCTAACTCAATGAGAATGGTTGTTTTTAAAAAAACAAGTAGATTCGCTTTTCATCTTATAAACGAATCAAAATCAAAAGTTAAAATATCTCAAGGTTCTTATGAAAATAATGGCAACCTACAACAAATCCCTATGCAAAGAGCATTTGAAGCTCTTAGATCATTTTTAGATATATCAAAAAATCTAAAATCAAGAAAAATTCTATGTGTCGCTACATCTGCACTAAGAGATGCACCAAACAAAAAAGAGTTTTTAACAAAAGTATCAAAAGAGTTAAAATTAAATATTAAAATTATAGATGGTCAAAAAGAGGCATATTATGGTGGTGTAGCAGCTTTAAATCTTCTTGCTTTAGATGATTTTGTAACTATAGATATAGGTGGTGGTAGCTGTGAATTTGCTTTTGTAGAAAATAAACATATTTTAGATACAGTATCACTAAAAATAGGAACAGTCCGAATTAGCGAACTTTTTTTTAATCATAACAATTTAGATGATGCTAAAAAATATATCCATAATCAAATAGAACAAAACAAAACAACATTTGATCAATATAAAAAACTTTTTAAAAATATAGTTGGTTTAGGTGGAACAGCAAGAGCATTAACTAGAATTATTATAGATAAAAGTAAAAGTCCTATTGATACTATACATGGATTTAGATATAAATTTGACGATGAAAAAGATCTTTTTAAGTATATTATTAAAGCACAAACAACCAAAGAGCTTAAAGTATTGGGTGTGAGAAAAGATCGATATGATACTATTGCTACGGGAACTTTTATATTTCAAACAATCTTAGAGTATTTTGAAGTTAAACATATAACTACAAGTGGAGCAGGTGTTCGAGAAGGTGTATATCTTACTGATATGTTAAGAGGCTCAAATCATATATTTCCTGCGAATTTTAATATAAGTGTTAGAAGTTTATTAGATAGATTTGTAGATGATGAGCAACAAAGCAAATTTTTAGGTGCCAATGCTAGTAAAATATTTGATATTTTAGAACCTATACATAATCTTGATGATAAATATAGATCTATTTTAGTAATAGCATCCAAACTTCAGCTCATAGGGATATCTTTAAATGTCCATAAACACGAAGATCATGCTTTTTGGTATATTTTACATGGATTAAACTATGGCTTTACACATAAACAAAAAGCACTTATTGCAACTATTGCAAAATTTACCACAAAATCTTTACCTACAAAAAAAGATATAAAAATTTTCAAATCATTATTGCCAAATATTAAAACTATAAGATTTTTAAATTTTATGATGACTTTAAATATTATTTTATTTAAACAATTTAATAACACAAAATACCAATATAAGCTAGAAAATAGGACTTTAACTATTATTGCACCACACAATCAATATTTAGTAAAGCAAGAATTAGATAAAATGGAGACAATAGATAATATTCAAATAGTATATAAGGTTGGCTAATGAACAATAAACCACAATATCATATTTTCAAAAACTCTCAATATGCTTTAGAGGGGCTAATCCATGCTATCAAAACTGAAACATCTTTTAAAATAGAGTTGTTTTTGAGTATTTTTATTATTTTAGCTATATATTTTATAGATATCAGTTTAGAATCAAAGCTGATTTTATTAACTACAGGTATTTTAGTGTTAATAGTTGAGCTTTTAAATTCTGCTGTTGAAAATGTTGTAGATCTTGTAACAAAAGAGTTTCATCCACTTGCAAAAAGTGCGAAAGATATAGGAGCTACAGCAGTTTTATTTAGTATATTATTACATATAGGTTGTTGGATTGCGATACTTTTATAAAGAGAACTTTTTATCTCATAATATTATATTTACAATATCTTTTAGCACTCTTTTAATAGGGTTTGATTTTATTGTAAACTATTTTTTTACCAACTATTATATAATTTCTTCTAAATTTACACTTCAAGAGATTATCATTACATTGGTTATCTCTTTTTGGATATCATATCTAAATAGTGGATTTAAAAAATTTATAACATTTATATTTTTAGCTTTTATATTAATAGAGATAAACTATTTTATCTTTTTTAGAGGCTATTTACAACCTTACCAATTAGGTTTATTGTTTAGTGAATTTAGTGATATATTTGATTCTTTAAAATCTATTATAATCCAAACTTCTATTGTTCTCTCTGTATTTATAGTAGTGTATTTTGTTATTATTAAAAATCTAATCAAAAATCTATATCCTAGAAAATCATATTTTGCTGATATATCTTTTGTGGTATTTTTAATCTTATTAATTGTAGTTGCAAATACCAAACCAAATAAGATGAAAATATCGCCACTTAATTTTTCATATATAAATATGATATATACCGTAAGTTTATCGACACAAAATATTTTCAAAAGCAATAATACCAATAAGTTTAATGACTATAATATCACAAAATTAGATAATAAAACTCAAAATATTATAGTAATAATGGGTGAAAGTTTATCATATACAAAAATGGATCTATTTGGTTATGATAGCAATAATACTAATCTTTTAGATAAGTTTAAAACTAATAAAAACTTTTTATACTCTAAAGCGATTAGTTGTGGAGTAAATACACCTGTTTCAATAGCTACATTTTTCAATCTAAAAAGAGAACCAACAAATACAAAAGTTATACTTTCAAATAAAACCAATCTATTAAAATTAGCAAGAGATAATAAATATGATGTGTATTGGTTATCTATGCAAGAGGAGGGGATGAGTATATCTTCAGTTTTGCAATATGCAAACCATATCAAAACAAGACAGGATTTTCCTGCTAAAGCTTTTGATGAGGATTTAATTGGTGAGCTAAAAAATATAGATTTTACAAAAAACAATTTTATAGTGCTTCATCTAAGAGCGGATCATTCCCCTTATGAAGAATATATCCCTAGTAGATTTAGATCTAAAACTTACGATAAATCAAATTATCATCAATATAAATTAAAAAGCTATATTGATAGTGTAAAATATGTAGATTTTGTAGTTTCAAATATTTTTAAATTTATGGATAAAACAAATCAACCCTTTAAAGTCTATTTTACATCAGATCATGCTGAGATGTTTGGATCAAAAAAAGAGCAGGGCAGATATGGGCATTCGGTATTAGATATTGAAGCAGCAAGAGTTCCATTTTTGTATTATTCAAGCAAACCAGTTGATATAAATATAACTAAAACCAATCATTATAAAATAGGAAAACTAATACTAAATGATTTAGGATACGATCTTAAAAATCCAAATCAAAAAAAAGATATTTTTTATCTAAATGGTGTCAAACTTGATGGAAGTGCTGGATTTTTAGAGTATAATTTATCTAAGGTTATACCATAGTGAGAGTGTTATCGTTTGCTTTTACTAAGCATCAATATAGATATTTTGAGCAACTAAAAAACAACTTATCTTTTGAACAAAAAAATATCTTTTTTCCAACTATAATTTTTCCAAGCAATATAAGAGATATATTAAATAAGCTTGATTTAGACAATATTATTGCTCAAAAATATAAAGAGATAGATAGCAAATATAAAGATGGTTTGAAAAAAAGTTTATACAAGTGGTTTATTAGATTTCAAATCCCTTGGATAGTAAATGTCGCAAATAAAAATATTAAAGAGTTTGATCCAGATATTATATTCTTATGGAATGGCAAAAAATTTCACCAATCAATAGTATTACAAGTGGCTAAATTATATGATAAAAAATGTGCTTTTTTTGAAAATGGTGTGCTTCCTGATACTACAACATTAGACTTTAAAGGTGTAAATGCAACCAATTCTATCCCACGAGATATAGAGTTTTATAAAAATCTCAAATTTCAAGAGACACAAATATTACCTCAAAAACTAATAGCAAGAGATATAAAAAACAAAGCACAAACTTTTGATGATCATCAACTTCCTAATAAGTTTATTTTTGTTCCGTTTCAAGTTGGATATGATACTCAAGTGATACTTCATAGTCCTTGGATAAAAGATATGTTTGAGTTGTTTGATATCATATCCTCTATATCACAAAAGACAGGGGTAGCTTTTGTATTTAAAGAGCATCCAAGCGATAGGGTTAATGATTATTCTAGTTTATATAGTAAAACAAATGATAAACTGATGTTCTCAACTATTAGCACCCAAGAGCTAATACAAAAGTCTCAAACTGTTTTGACGATTAATTCTAGTGTGGCAATCGAAAGTTTACTTTTTCATAAAAAAGTTATTGTCTTAGGGGAAGCTTTTTTTACCATAGATGGTATTGTAAAGGTTGTATTAGATTTTAATCAACTTTTAGATACAATAAAATCTATAGATCAACACAATATAGATACAAAAACTATAGATAATTTTTTAAAATATTTAAAATATGATTATCTAATACCTAAAAGTTGGAGATCACCAAACAAAGAGCATTTTGAAGCTATAAAAGATAAAATATTAAAGGAAATAGATTTATGATAGTTATGACAATATTGGTCAAAAATGAGATCGATATTATAGAATCTAATATAAAAGTTCATGCTAGTTTAGGTGTCGATGCTTTTGTAATAATGGACAATGGCTCAACAGATGGCACTAGAGAATTATTATCTAAATTACAAAACGATTACGATATAACTATTATAGATGAAAAAGGGTTATATTCGCAATCAAAATGGATGACAAGATTGGCTAAAATTGCAAAAGAGAAATATAATGCCTCTTGGGTGATAAACAATGATGCTGATGAGTTTTGGTTGCCACAAAATGGTAAAAGTTTAAAAGAGATACTTAATTTCAATGGATCAGTTATCACTTGCCATAGATACAATGTAGTCTTAACTAATGATTGTGAGCATTTTTTTGATTCTATTTATAGAGTAGATAGCCCAATATTTTATAGAAAAGAGATACAAGAACAAAGTGAAAAAGTTTCTATAGTTTTAGCAAAAAATTCACCAAAAGTTATAGTAAATCCAAAAGGATTGATCAAAGTTCGAGGTGGTAATCACAAAGCTTTACATATAAGAAATATAAAAGATTATTTTAAAGCTTATGATAAAATTAAGAGATTTAAAGATATTGTTGTTTATCACTATCCAATAAGAAGCTATGAGCAGTTTGAAAAAAATATTATCAACCGTAAAAACCTACTAGAATCTGGGACAAAAGTAAGAATGGGACCTCACTATCGAAGATGGGTAAAAATATACAATGAAGGTAATTTAAAAAATGAGTTTGATAAAATAGTTTTAAATCAAACTGAGATAGATGTTTTGCAAAAATATGGGATCATCAAGAAAGATACTTTGGCTAGAGATATTATAAAGGGAGTTTAATGTTAGATTATTTTACACATAAATTTGATCCAAATAATTTTACACTTGTAATGACAATATTAGTTAAAAATGAAGCTGATATTATAGAATCAAATATCAGAACACATAGCAAATTAGGTGTCGATGCTTTTGTAATAATGGATAATGGCTCAACTGATGGCACTAGAGAGATATTATCACAACTTCAAAAAGAATTTGATATGATTATTATTGATGAGACAGGTAAATATATACAAAAAAAATTTATGACAAGACTTGCTTTTGAAGCTAAAAAACATTATAAACCTGATTGGATTATCAATAATGATGCTGATGAATTTTGGATACCAAATGATAAAGAGAGTTTAAAAAAACATTTAGCATTTAAAGGTGGTATTTTACAAGTTCAAAGATCTAATATGATTTTGCCCCCAGAAGCTTTAAATGATTCAACAGTTTGGAAAGCATCACAATATCAAGTTGTTAACCAAATACATTATAGAGAAGTTATAGATGATAAATTATCAGTTTTATTTGGTAAAGCAAGTAGAAAAGTTATAGTTAATCCTTATGGATTAATTAAAACCAATACTGGTAATCATAGTGCTGAACATATTGCTTTTTGGAAAAAACATGAATCAAAATCATTACATATCTATCATTATCCTGTTAGAGGTTATGAGCAGTTTTTTCAAAGGGTTGAAACCAGAATGAATGTAATTAATAATGATCCAAGTGTTAAGTTAGGTAATCATGAAAAAAGATGGGCAACACTTTTAAAAAATAATAATTCAGATAAAGAATATAAAGATTTTTTTATGCTAAATC
>OFBB01000016.1_pt1 | contig 46802 bp, 57 predicted proteins | sample 1520401 | NCBI WGS metagenome assembly OFBB01 (sample SAMEA3696446, study PRJEB22514) | metagenome | biome: water; feature: marine; material: hydrothermal vent | place: Pacific Ocean | collected 2014-08-12 | depth 1521 m | reverse complement strand
AAGTTACCTATGGGTAGCTTGAAAAAATTATAGTCAAAATCTCAATTTTATTTTCCACTTCTATGAATTTTGTTCATTGTGCAGTGGTCTCATAATATTAAACTAGGAGCAAATATGCTAGAAATTAGATGGCATAGCCGTGCTGGTCAAGGTGCGGTTACAGGAGCTAAAGGACTTGGTTCTGTAGTTGCTGAAACAGGTAAACAAGTGCAAGCATTTGCATTTTATGGTTCAGCAAAAAGAGGTGCATCGATGACTGCTTATAATAGAATCGATGATAAAGTTATATTAAATCATGAAAAAGATATGAATCCAGACTTTGTATTTGTAATAGATCCTAACTTAGCATTTACAGATGATATTACTGCTAATGGTAAAGATACAACAAAATATATTATTACTACACATATGTCAAAAGAAGATTTAATATCACTTATCCCTGCATTACAAGGTATAGAAGATAGAGTTTTCACAGTTGATTGTTTTAAAATAGCACAAGAAACTATCGGAAGAGCAATCCCTAATACACCAATGTTAGGTGCTTTTATGAAAGTATCAAATATGTTTGAGATTGAATATTTTAAAGAAGCAATGAAATCTGTGCTTAAAAAATTACCACAAAAAATTGTTGATGCTAATATGGTAGCTATTCAACGAGCTTTTGATGAAGTTCAGTAGGAGTTAGAGATGGCTAAACAAAAAGATTTATCAACAAGAGTTGTTCCTCAACTTGCAAGTAAACCACAAGGAAAATCTATAAACGATATGGGTTGGGATGAGTTAGTTCCAGGTGCTGCTTGTTTCCCATTTGCAAATGAAATAGATTCGGCAATAGTAGGTGTCCAACCAGAAGACAGAGAATATGCTGAAACAAGCTCTATCAACAAATATGTTGGGGATTGGAGAGTTGTAAAACCTGTATGGAATGTAGATTTGTGTATTGATTGTCAAAACTGTTGGGTATTTTGTCCAGATTTATCTATTATCTCAAGAAATAAAGAGATGGTAGGAATAGATTATGATCACTGTAAAGGTTGTGGTATTTGTGCTGAAGTTTGTCCTACAAATCCTAAATCTTTGGTGATGTTTGATGAAAATATGAAAAATGAAGATGCACTAGCACAGTGGCCATCTAAAAAATAAGGGTATCAAGAATGAATAAGAAAACTATGGAATTAAATAAAATAGAAGTATGGGATGGAAACTATGCAAATGCACAAGCTTTAAGACAAGCTGATGTTGATGTAGTTTCTGCATATCCAATTACACCATCAACAGGAACTGTTGAAGGATATTCAGCATTCAAAGCAAATGGATATATTGATGGTGAAGTTGTTATTGTTGAGTCTGAACATGCAGCTATGAGTGGATGTATCGGTGCTGGTGCTGCTGGTGGAAGAGTTGCAACTGCAACTGCTTCACAAGGATTGGCACTTATGGCTGAGACTTTGTATCAAGCTTCGGGTATGAGAATACCTATTGTATTATGTCTTGTAAATAGAGCATTAGCATCTCCACTAAATGTAAATGGTGACCATTCAGATATGTATATGGTAAGAGATAGTGGTTGGATACAAATAGATTCAGCAAATCCACAAGAAGCATACGATATGACTTTAAGTGCGTTTAGAATTAGTGAACACAAAGATGTAAGACTACCTGTAATATCAAACCAAGATGGTTTTATGACAAGTCATACTGCACAAAATGTTTCTCCTATGAGTGATGAAGAAGCAGCTAATTTTGTAGGTGAATATGTGCAAGTAAATGCTTTACTTAACTTTGACAAACCTATAACTCACGGTGTTCAAACAGAGGAAGATTGGCATATGGAACACAAAGCAAAACAACATGATGCTTTGATGAATTCTGTAAAAGTTGTCAAAGAGGTATTTGCTGATCTTGAAAAAAGAACAGGTAGAAAATATAACTTAGTAGAACAATACAAAGTAGAAGATGCTGATGTTGTTGTTGTAGCTTTAGGAACAACTTATGAAACAGCTCAATTAGTAGTAGATAATATGAGAGAAGAGGGGATAAAAGCTGGTGTTGTTATGCCAAGACTATTTAGACCATTCCCATTAGATGAGATAGCAGATGTATTAAAAAATGCAAAAGCTGTTGTTTGTATGGATAGATCAGCACCAGGTGGAGCTACAGGTGCATTGTATAATGAAGTAAGTGGTGCATTGTTTAACACAGATGCAAGACCATTATTATCAAATGTAATATATGGATTAGGTGGAAGAGATATGACTGTAAATATTTTAAGTGATATTTATAGATATGCTCAAGAAGAAGTAAATGCTGGGAAACTAAATGGCGGAATCCAAAGATGGGTTGGTGTTAGAGGTCCAGAGTTAAAATACTATAAAGTTCAAGGATAGATTATGAGTTGTATATTAAGTGGAAACAGAGAAGTTAAAAATTTAAAAGGGTTTTCAACAGCTGCTGAAAGATTTGAAGGGGCTCATGTATTATGTCCTGGATGTGCTCACTCTATTATAGTTCGAGAAGTTTTAAATGCAACAAATGACAACTTAGTAATAGCTGCATCTACAGGTTGTCTTGAAGTTTGTACTGCTGTTTATCCTCATAGTAGTTGGGATTGTTCTTGGATACATATTGGATTTGAAAATAGTTCAACAGCAATAGCTGGTGTTGAAGCTATGAACAAAGCTCTAAGATCAAAAGGTAGAATTAGTGCCGATACTCCTGAGCCAAAATTTGTAGCATTTGGTGGAGATGGTTCAACTTATGATATTGGTTTCCAATGGATAAGTGGATGTTGTGATAGAGGTCACAATATGATGTATATATGTTTGGATAATGAAGTTTATGCAAACACAGGTGGTCAAGCTAGTGGATCTACACCAATTGGTGCTAGTGCAACAACAGCTCCTGCTGGAAGTTGTAGTATTGGGAAAAGAACCAATAAAAAAGATATGTTAGGTATCATGGCTGCAAATGGATCAAGCTATGTAGCACAAGTTGCTCCAAACAAATGGAAAGATATGGTTAAAAAAATACAAAGAGGTTTTGATACAGAAGGTTTTGTATATATCAATGCTATGTCTGCTTGTACTACAGAGTGGAAATTCCAACCACATCAAACTATTGATGTATCTGATTTAGCTACTGATTCTTTAGTATTTCCATTGTATGAAATTATTGATGGTAAAGAGTTAAATATCACTTATAGACCAAAAAATATTGTGCCTGTAAGAGATTATCTAGCTGTTCAACCTAGATTTAAACACCTATTTAAACCAGAAAATGAATATGTGATACAAGAGTGGCAAAAAAGAATTGATGCTCAGTGGGAATACCTACAAAGAAGAGAAGAAGCTAGAGTTTAAAACTCTAAGCCCTTACTATATAAGCCTCACTTTTTAAGTGGGGCTTTTTATTTTAAAGTTTGTATATACTCATATATCTTATCTTGATCTTCATCTATTAGCTGATCTGCTATAGGTTTCATAAGTATTGCCATACCTCTGTTGTATTCATCATTGCTATATCCCCAAAGTGCATCTTTAAATTGATCACGAGTAAGAGATGTTAAAGCTCTAGAAGTTCCATAAGATTCTTTTGTAGCATCTTCTCCATGACACTCTTGACAGTTACTCTTATAAAGCTTTTCACCTATTGATATAGATTTTGTTAGCTTTTGTTTAGCTTCAAATTTTTTTTGCTCTTGAGTGTTTTTACTTACAGATATCACTTTGCCATTGTATTTCTTGATCAAAGCTTTTAACTCTTTTGCCATAGCTTTATCAACTTTTAGACAAAGACACTCACTATTGTTATCTGTATCATTAGCCAATATACTACTTGCTAAAAACAGTGTTGCTAATATTAATTTTTTCATATTTTACCCTTTTTGATTTATAGATTGTATTTTATCATATTCTATCTAAAAAAAGCTATTAACCTTAAAATGACCTAAAACAACATTGCTAAACCCTTTAAATCTAGTGCATTAAGCATAAGTTAAGTTTGAGAGAGTAAAATTACCTTAACATTGTGCTGGAGAGCTATAGCTTTCCGTTACTTGGGATGAGATAGCTTTTGCGCATCCGGACAACACAATTGTTAAATTTCGAAATTAAAACAAGGAAAACAAATGAAAAAATTCGCAAAAATGAGTCTTGTTGCTGCTGTTGCAGTTGCAGGTTTAAGTTCAACTGTTGCTGCTAAACCTTTAGCAGATGCTATTCAAGGAACATCAGTAAGTGGTTTAGTAAGATATAGAGTTAATGATAAAAAACAAGATGGAAAAAGAGATACTAATTCAGAACAAGCTAAATTAGTATTTGGTATCAAATCAAAAGTTAACGATAAAGTTACAGCTGCTTTAAAATGGGTTGGTGTTTTAACTCAAAAAAATTCAGTTACAACAGGTGCTCCTGCTCTTGGTGTTGCTAAGTTTACTTATGCAAACGATGGTCTTACAGCAACTGCAGGGTTGATGGAATTAGCTACACCTTGGACAGATGCTGGTGATGGTGCTAGAGCAAATGGTATCTTAGCTACAAAAGCTCTAGGTAAAGTAACAGTTGCTGCTGCATGTTTTAGAGATTCTATCCAAGGTGGAGATAAAACTGTTTCAATTAATTCTAATAACTTAAAAGCTTTAGCTGTTATTGGTGCTGCAAGTGGTATCTCTTACCAAGCTTGGTATTTAGATATTGGTAAAGCTGTTGCAGGTGATACAGGAAGTGCATTACAACAAGGTGGAACAGCAACTGCTTTAGTTCTTAAAGGTAAAGCTGGTATTGCTAATATAAATGCTTCTTATGCTACTTTAGAAGGAGATAGTAATACATTAGATACTCAATCACTTATGAAAGTTGTCGCTACTGCTCCTGTAAATAATATTAAATTAACTGTTGGATTAGCTAGTGGTGGTAGTGATGGAGATTTAGTTACATTTGACCAAGATGCTGCTGTAGGATTTGAAAGTGCATATATCAGAGCTGGTGGAGCAAATCAATTTGATTTAAGTGCTTATACAGTTGCTGCTGCTGTTCCTGTAAAAGATGTTACATTATCTCTTCAATACACAAATGCTTCTTATGATGCTACAAAAGGTGCAGCACAAGAAGATGAAGTAAGTGAAATTTGTTTCAAAGCTGCATATAAAATGTCTAAAAACTTCAGCACTTACTTAAGAGTTGCAAATCTTAGCTATGACAAAGCTTTAAAAGCTAACGATGATACATTAAAAACAAGAATCCAATTACTATACAAATTCTAGTATTATAATTGATTCTACTCAAGCCTACTTGTTCCCAATGTCCTCATTGGGAATGTAGCTTAACTTAAACCTAGGTTCTTTTGAACTTAGGTTTTTTTATGCCTGATTTTTACACTCCTCCCCATCGAGGACGATGGGAGCCAGTTGATTACTTATTGTTTAAAATATCTTGTTTATATCTTCAGAGATATGCTTGATGGTTTTTAGCTCTTGATCTATATTTTTATATTTTCTTATTTAATAAAACTACTTAAAGGATTGTGCTAAGTTTCCAATGATTACAAACCATCCATCTATTATGATAAAAAATATTAATTTAATAGGCAAACTTATCATTACAGGTGGGAGCATCATCATCCCTAAGCTCATCAAAATAGATGCTACAATAATATCTATTACCAAAAATGGCAAGAATATCAAAAATCCTATCTCAAAAGCTGTTCTTAATTCACTTATAACAAATGCTGGCATAAGAAGGATCAAAGACACATCTTTGATATTTTTGGGATTTTTTTCATTTTTGATACGATAAAAAAGTGCCAAATCTGATTCTCTTGTATTTTTGATCATAAAATCTTTAAATGGGGCAGTCCCTTTTTCTAAAGCTACTTCATAAGATATTTTTTTATCCATATATGGTTTGATACCTGTATCCCAAGCTTTTTGTCCATAAGTAGCAATGTAGGAGCTAATACAAAAAGTGCAAGTATTATTGCTATATTTATTGTTTTTACAAACTGAGCTGGTTGATCAACTTGTGCAACTGATAGATTTATCAACGGTGCTTGATCGGCAGCAAACAAAGAAGTGGCAATCACCACAAAAAGAAAAGCTATTTTTTTCACTTGTTTTTATCCTCTAAATTTTTCTTACTATAGTAAGAGTTAATAAGTTTAGTAAATTTCATCCCATACAGATATACACTCCAAGAAACATATATCCACAAAAAGAAAAACAAAACTACACTAAAAGAGCCGTATATAGTTTTATATGATGTATTGTAAAGCACATAATATACAAACATTTTTTTAGTAAATGCCAAAGAGAGCAAAGTTACCAAAGATCCTAAAAAAGCAGCTTTAGGTAATACCTTTGTATTTGGGGATGCTATAAAAATTATAAACATTAATATCCATATAAACACAAAACTAATAATTTCAGCAAAAATATACTCTTTTAAAAATGTAGATGTTACAACAAAAGTAGCAAACATCACAGGTATAAGCACAAAAAATCCAATATATACAAAAAACAATCTATACATCGGTCTTTTTGGCACTTCATAAATATTGTTAATAATATACTCGTAGTTGTTAAAAAATAGAGTAAAAGTAACCAAAAGATACACTATACCAATAGAACCTAGTTTATTGGTATTTGATAAAAACTGTCCTATAAAATCAGCTACTTGACTAGATTGAGCAGGATTTATTATATCAAAAATATACAATATCAAAAGGCTAAGATCATCTTCAAATATCGGCATATTAGAGATGATAACCACAAGCAAAGCTAGTATTGGCAACAAAGAAAAGATAGTAAAAAAACTCAATCCTGCAGCAAAATATGTTGTATTGCCACTTATAAAATTGTATAAAAATTTTATCTTCTCTTTCATAGGTTTATATCTATAATCCCATCTTAAAAGGGTTGAGGATATTATTTGGATCAAAAGCTTTTTTGATAGTTCTAAAAAGTTCCATCTCAGCATTGCTAAATGCTATACCCATATATGGAGCTTTGGCAGTTCCTATTCCATGCTCTCCACTTAATGTTCCTCCAAGTTCTACTACCATAGTAAATATCTCTTCGATAGCCTTATGCCCTTTTTCAAGCTCTTTTTCATCACTACCATCAACCATCACATTGACATGGATATTTCCATCTCCACTATGCCCAAAACAAGGTGTAACCAATCCATATTTATCACTAATAGCATAGATTTTTTCTAAAGCAATAGGTAACTTACTTCTTGGCACAGATATATCTTCGTTTAGTTTTTTACTTCCAAATATTGTAATAGATGGACTTGCATTTCGTCTTGCATACCATAATTGTTGGGCATGTTGGTCATCTTTTGCAATTATAAAATCTGTTGCTCCATTTTCTTTAAAAGATTTTTCTAAAGTTTCTAATTGAAATTTTACCTCATCAGTTAAGTTTCCATCTACATCACCTACTAAAACTGCTCCAGCATCTTCAGGCAAATCTACATTTAATTTCTCTCTTAGTGCTTTTATCACAAGTGCATCCAAAAATTCCATAGCTACAGGATTTGCTCCACTTGCTAGTGATTTAAAAACAGCATTCATAGCACTAGATACATCAGGAAATATCCCCATATATGTTTGTTTATATTTTGGTTTTGGTATTAGTTTTAGAGTTATCTCTGTAATAACAGCTAGTGTTCCTTCACTTGCTATTAATATACCTGCTACATTGTATCCTGCTACATCTTTTATAGTTTTTTTACCAGCTCTTATAATCTCTCCATTTGGTAAAACTGCTTTTAGTGCCATCACATAATCTTTTGTGATACCATATTTTGCGGCTCTCATACCACCTGCATTTTCAGATACATTACCACCTAGTGTGCTATACTCTTGACTTGCTGGATCTGGTGGATAAAAAAGTCCAACTTCTTCTACTGCTTCTTGAAAAGTCATATTTACAAGTCCTGGTTGCACTACTGCTACCATATTTTGCATATCTATCTCTATTAGTTTGTTCATATGTCTTTCAAGTGATAATACAATCCCACCACTAGCAGGTAAAGCACCACCAGTAAATCCACTTCCAGCACCTCTTGGAACAACTATAATTTTATGCTCATTACAATAAGCTAATATTTTACTTACATCCTGCTCATCTCTTGGGAAAACTACAGCATCTGGCTCAAATCTAGTTTTTGTAGCATCGTAACAATATGCTATTAGGTGTGCTTTGTCACTTTTTACATTTTGCTCTGTAACTATTTGTTTGAATTTCTCTATATGAACTGCATCTATCATTTTGCCACTCCTATTAGTTTTGAGTAATATTTATTATAATCTTTTACAGGGCTAGACCAATCAAGCATACTGCTTTGGATATCTTTAACTTTGGTAAAAAATGGTAACACTATTTTATCATTATTTGAGATTATATCATTTGTATATAGTATCTTAAAAGAATAGATATCTACTATATAAAGCTTATCTTTTATAGCTATAAAAATATTTCCAATAGTATTATCTTTACAAAACTTTACAAAATCCTCTTTTTGAGGTCTTACGATATAGTTTATTTTTAGATAAGCAGCAAAAATATCAGGATTTAAAAAATTTTGATTTTTATATAGATTTTTTATCTGCTGTGATGTCTCAAAATTTGGCACTATTAGTAAGCTTGATTTATATATATGATTTACTACTACAATATTGCCTTTTTGTGGAGTTAGATTAACTGTAGGCACAGCATCTTGTAATAAAACTTTATCCTTTAGGATTTTGATTTGTGAAGTTTGTTTATTTGAGCTTGTGATATAAAAATTTGCCAATATTGCAGAATGATTGTCATCAAACTTATGCACTATTACCCCACTTTGTCCAACAATCAAATCACCTAAACCAATAGTTGCTTTATTTTTATCTATATCTAAAATAGTAGTAGTTTTTTGTGATGTATCAAAAATGTCTGTCGCAAAAAGTGTCGAACCTATTAAAAAAATTAAAAAAAGTATTTTCATCCAATTTATCCCTTATGTTTTTGTAAAAACTTCATTTTACCAAAATTTGCTTTATAAAACGGCAATGTTACCTTTTTGAACTCTTTTTTATCTTTAAAAAGGTTGATATACCATTTGTATTTGATCCCATATTTATCAAGTGCCATTTGCGAGAGTAAAGTATCATTTATGCTTCCTAAATTGCTAGGGCTTATTAAAATAGTTTTACAATTTAACTCTTTTATTAGATCTATCATATAATAGTTTTGATTTATCGGCACCATCAATCCACCAGCACCTTCGCATATTAGCACATCACAAAACTTTAAAAGGTAGTTTATTTTAGATTTGATAATATTAATATCGATATATTTGCCACCACTTGCTACAAATGGTGAAGCTGGTAACTCAAAACAAAACCCTACAACATCTTGAAGTTTCATATTGTAACTATTATTTAATCTTTTAGCAACTTTTAACATCTTTTTTGCATCTTTGGGATATTTTTTTACACCTGTTTCTATAACTTTAAAATATCCAACTTTTTTGCCCTTTTTGGCAAATCTATTTAACAATATTTCACAAGCCGTAGTTTTGCCTACATCCGTATTTGTTGCTGTTACAAAATATATCTTTTTTTTCATATATATATTATATCTAAAATTATTTTGTGTTAAATTAAGTTATTTATGAGACCACTGCACAATGAACAATTTCATAGCTTTAGTGTAGTTCTTTATTTAAAAAATTAAACAAAATACTACTTTTTATCAAGATATAATATTAAATTATATATTATTATAAAAAAATAAAAAGGAACAATATGGAAGAAAAAATATTAGCATGCAACAATAAAACTTGTATCAAAAAAGATGAGTGTGAAAGATATAGATTATACAAAGCTGGAGCAAAAGAGTATAAAGCAAATGGTGGAAACGAAAAAAAAGGATGTGGTAAATTTATCAAATCTACTAAGTAATCTATTTAATCCAATGATAATAATATTTTAGCTATAATCCAATCTATTAATAAATTAAATAATAGGAAATATTAAATGGAAAAAGCAAAATATATCTGGATGGACGGCAAACTTGTAAATTGGGATGATGCAAATGTTCATATTCTAACACACACTTTACATTATGGTAATGGTGTTTTTGAAGGGACAAGAGCATATCCTACAAGTAAAGGATTGGCTATTTTTAAACTAAAAGAGCATACAAAAAGACTCTTAAATAGTGCAAAAATAGTAGCTATAAAACCACCTTTTACTCAAGAAGAACTAGAATCTGCTCAAGTAGAACTTCTAAAACAAAATCAATTTAGCGGAAATAGTAGTGTTTATATTAGACCTTTGATATATTTAGGTTATGGAGTTATGGGACTTCATCATGTAAAAGCACCTGTAAATGTATCTATCTCATCTTGGGAATGGGGAGCATATTTAGGTGATGAAGGGCTTGAAAAAGGGATCAAAGTAAAAACTAGCTCAATTGTGAGAAATAGTGTAAAATCAAACTTTGGAAAAGCAAAAGCAGTAGCAAACTATCTAAATTCTCAAATGGCAAAATATGAAGCACTAGAAGCTGGATATGAAGAGGCTTTGATGTTAGATGATAATGGATTTGTAGCTGAAGGTAGTGGAGAGTGTTTATTTATTGTGCGAGATAAAGTGCTAATCTCACCTCCAAATGATAATAGCTTAGAATCTATAACACAATCTACTGTTTTAGAGTTGGCACAAGATTTTGGTATAAAAGTAGAGCGACGACATATCACAAGAGATGAGATATATATCTGTGATGAAGCATTTTTTACAGGAACTGCTGCTGAAGTTACACCTATTAATTCACTTGATAACAGAACTATAGGAAATGGTAGCAGAGGCGATATGACAAAAAAATTGCAATCTGCTTATTTTGATGTAGTATATGGAAGAAATGAAAAATACTTAGATGATTTGACATTTATAAACTAAACACAACAATATATAGATAAAGGGAAAATATGCCAATAGATAATGACTATTTTAAAAATAGACAACAGCAGAACAAAGGTTCAAACAATACAAACAATAATGGGGATTTTCAACCACCATTTGAGACACCAGATATATTTAAAAATTTTGGTAAAAATTCAGGATTTTTTACTATTATAATTATTTTAGTAATTGTTTTTGCTCTTGCTAAACCATTTGTGATCATAAACTCTGGGGAAGTAGGGATAAAAGTAACCACAGGAAAATATGAAACAGATCCATTACAACCAGGATTTCATATCTTTATACCAATTATTCAAAAAGTAATAACTGTAGATACAAAAGTAAGATTGATCAACTACAAATCAAATGAAGCATTAAGTGGGATAGATAGTGGGATCAAAGTAAATCCAGCTATTAATATACTAGATGCAAGAGGATTACCAGTATCAATAGAACTTACAGTTCAATATAGACTTTTACCTCACGGTGCTCCAACTACAATAGCTACTTGGGGATTGTCTTGGGAAGATAAAATTGTAAATCCTGTTGTAAGAGATATTGTTAGAAATGTAGTAGGAAAATACAATGCAGAAGAGTTACCAACCAAAAGAAATGAGATAGCAACTTTGATAGAAAATGGTATAAGAACTCAAATAGAGGGACTTCCAAATAAACCTGTAGCAATCGAATCTGTGCAACTAAGAGAGATAGTATTACCACAAAAAATCAAAGATCAAATAGAGAGAGTTCAAATAGCAAATCAAGAAGCTCAAAGGGTAAAATATGAGGTGCAAAGAGCTAAACAAGAAGCTCAAAAGAAAGCTGCACTAGCTAAAGGGGAAGCTGATAAAGCTAGAATTGAAGCACAAGGTAGAGCTGATGCAGTTACTATTGAAGCAGATGCTCAAGCAAAAGCAAATAAACTAATAGCAAACTCATTGACTACAAATCTACTTAGAATGCAACAAATTCAGGTCCAAGGTAAATTTAATGAAGCTCTAAAAGTAAATAAAGATGCAAAAATATTTTTAACTCCTGGAGGAAGCACTCCAAATATTTGGGTTGATACACAAAGCAAATCAAAGCAAAGTAGTATAAGATAAGATTTTGACAACCAAATTTATAAAATATACTCTAATTGTAATATTAGCAGTTAGTTTATATTTTGTTTGGTTTCAAAAACAAAAATTAGATCATAAAAATCTACAATTAACAAAAAAGATAGAGAAACAAAAACAGAAAATATCAAGTTTAAAACAAACAATATCAGTTTTAAAACAAGAGTTAAATAAAAAACAAAAAATAAAAAAGATTAAACTTGTATTACCAAAAATAGAAAATGATTTTCATTACTCTTGTGATACAAATTTATCAGATTTTGATATAATAAAATCTAAACAAGAAACAAAAAAGAAAAAAGATGATTCTACACAGATTGAGCCTATGATTTTACTAGACCAATCAGAGAAAAAAATAGATGGATTTAAGATAAATCTAAAAACAAAATTTTAAGGGTAAAGATATGATAGATAAAATAGATTTTGATAAACAAGGGGGATTAGTTCCTGTAATAGTGCAAGAGCATAGCACAAATGAGGTGCTTATGCTTGCTTATATGAACAAAGAAGCTTTAGAGCTTACACTTTCTACAAATTTAGCACACTATTTTAGCAGAAGCAAACAACGAATTTGGCAAAAAGGTGAAAGTAGTGGTCATATCCAAAAAGTAAAAAGCTGTATGGTTGATTGTGATAATGATACTATTTTACTAAAAGTTGATCAAGTTGGGGTAGCTTGTCATACAGGACGACATAATTGTTTTTTTACAGATATAAAAACTTCACAAATTATAAGTGATGTAGAGGTAAATCTTGATAATACTTATGGAGTTATCGATACACTTTACCATACTATTGAACAAAGGAAAAATAGCGATCCTGCAAAATCATATACAGCAAAACTTTTAAATGGCAAACAAAACTCAATGCTTAAAAAAATAGTAGAGGAAGCTGGTGAATTTACATTTGCTATAAAAGATGATGATACCAATGAGATCATATATGAGGGTGCTGATTTAGTTTATCACTGTTTAGTAGCATTAGCTAGTAAAAATATATCTGTTGATAGAATAAAACAAGAGTTAGCTAGAAGATTTGGTCTAAGTGGTATAGACGAAAAAAATAGCAGAACAAACTAAAGGTTAAATATGCAATTTTTTGGGAAATACGATACAAAATTTGGTCATGAGTTTTTAACACAAAGTTATCTTTATTTTGGATCTGAAGATATATCAGCTTTGGAGTTTGAAAAACTAATCAAAACACAAAAACTAAGAAAAAAGAATATTGTTGGAACCATTATACTTTATAACCCTTTTTACTACCCTATTGGTTACAATCCAAAACAAAGCTTAGCACAACAAAATTTTAATTTTGATGATGATTTTTGTGAATTGGCAATAGAAAAAGAGATAACTTTATTTAAAAATAGTATCGTAAATTATCCAAACAAAATAGTTGAGATTAAATATCTATTTAACTTAAATACTCACAATATAGATACAAGTGAAAAACTAATATCATTAGATAGTGATCTTGAGATATTAAATACAAATCAGCTTACAATATATGCAAAAGATCTTAACTATCAAGATACAAATAATTTTACTATCGATGGTAAGTTTGTATTTTTTGCTTGGGGAAATAAACTAAATAAAAAAGAGTTTTTATATATCTATGATTATGCTCAAACTATATATGACAAAACAATACAGATGCAAAAGAAAATATCATATATCTATAAACAATCATCAAAAGAACAATTTGCCATAGAAAATCTGCAATTTTTACACCCTATACAAACAGGAAGATTTAAAAGTAATATGCCACTTGCTATAAAAAAACTTTTCTCGACAAATCCACCTCTTCCTACACAATTTGAAGATATAATGAATAACTAAATAGATATTCTATTTACCATTATACTTTTTAGTAGTATCATAATCTTTTATTAGTTTATATGTTGCATGTAAAGTTGCTACAGTCATAGTAGAACTTCCAAATCTACCTTGCATAATCACAGCAGGTATATCAAAAGCTTCACAAAATCTTTTACCATAATCTTTAGATTCTATCACATTTACAAATCCAACAGGAAAAAGTAAAAAAGCTACATTTTTTAGATCTACATCCTCATCAAGTAGTGTATTAATAGCCGCATATATAAAAGTAGGTGCATTACCACAAGCTAATATCATAGGTTGATCTTTATGTTTTTTGATAGCTTCTACTACAGCTGCATAACTTCTTGTAGTTTTATTTTTTTTAGCTTCTTCAAATGTAAAAGGCTCATTGATATAACATATCACTTCATTATCATAAGTATCAAGATAAAACTGACTAAGCCCTACTTTTATCATATTGACATCTACTATAATTTTGGCTTTATTTAATAAAAGATTTTTTATCCTAGCAATAGCATCTTTTGTAAAAAAGATATTATTTAATACTTGTTCAAAGCAAGTAGAGGTGTGAATAAGTCGGCTAATTACCTCTATTTGTTCATCATCAAAATCTTTTGATTTAGGATAGTTTTTTAACTCTTGCTCTATAATCTGAAACGATTTTACTGATATATTAGCACCAATATTTATAGGTGGTTGCTCTTGGACAAATTCTTTATTTTTCATAATCTACTTATAGTGTGATAACAAATCTAGCACCTATAACCCTTCCTTATCTATTTTATATTTTTCGTTAAAAGTCTCAATAGTTCCATTCATATGATTTGCTATAATCTCATGTGTCATAGAATACTCCATTGTTTAAAATTGATTTATTAATTATAGCTTAAAGTAGATTTACCCACACTTTTTATAAGGAACCTAGAATAAATCCTTAAACAAATATATTATTACGATACTATATCAAATCAAACAATAAATGTCAATTATAATTTTAAGTTTTTCTTGATATAATCACTTATGGAGTAATTAACTATGGAAAAAATAATAACAATACAAGATATATATGATTATCTTGATAAATTATCCCCTTTTGATACACAAGAAAAATGGGATAATAGTGGACTTATTGTTGGAAATATGGATGATACTTTTCATAAAGTCTATATTAGTCTTGATCTTGATAAAATTTTGATAAAAAATTGTGATAAAGGAAGTTTGATTATTACACACCATCCGCTTATATTTAGTGGTTTAAAACAAATAAACTATGATAGCTATAGCACAAAACTTTTAAGACTAATTATAAAAAAAGATATAAAAATTATCTCGATGCATACAAATATAGATAAAAGCCATCTTAATAGATATGTATTTGAAAAAATATTAGGATTTGAAGTTACTAAAGAGTTAGATTTTATATGTTATGGTAAGATAAATATCAATTTCAATAGCTTATGTAGGCTTATCAAAGAGAGATTAAATCTTGATGTCTTGCATACTGTAAAAGCGAAAGAAGATATAAAAACTATAGCATTAACTACTGGATCTGGTGGATCACTTTTACCATATATAAAAGCTGATTGTTTTTTGACAGGTGATATAAAATATCATGAAGCAATGGAAGCACAAAGTAGAAAAATATCAATTATTGATATAAAACACTATGAAAGTGAAATACATTTTAGCCCCTTAATGATGGGATTGTTAAGAAATTATTTGAAAAAAAATAAAATAAAAGGTATAATAGCAACTTCAAAAAATCCATTCGAGTATAAATAAAAGGAAAACCATTGAAAAAAGATTTAGCACAACTTGTAAAATTGTCAAAATTTGATGTAGAGATCAGCGAATTTGAACCAAAAATAGAGAAAGAAAATGATAAATTAAAAATATTTTTATCAACTGTTTCAAAACTAAATGAACAAATTGATCAGCTTTATGTTGAAATAGATGAATTAAAAAACAAAAGAATTAAAAACGATATCCATCTAAAAGAGTTATCTGATAAATTAAATGAAATTGATTCTAAAAGCAATATTGTAAAAACAGAAAAAGAGATTAAAGCTTTACAACTAGAAGAGGAAATAGCAAAAGAACAAATCAATTTTGCAAATGATGAGATAGTAAGATTAGATAATCTAATAGAGGTAAAAAAAGAGGAACTTCAAGAGCTTAAAGATCAGTTAGCACAAGAGGAAGAGGAAGTTAAAGAGTTAAAAGCTCAAGTTGAACAAACAATAGAAGAGTTTAATACATCAAGAGCTAATATTGCTCAAGAAAGATCAAAACTTTTTGAAACTATTGATAGTAAAGTTTTGGTATTTTATGAAAAAATAAGAAGATGGGCAAAAGAAACAGCAGTTGTTCCTGTAAAAAATCAAGCTTGTTTTGGTTGTCATATGAAACTTCAAGATAGAGTATATTTTGAATTTATTCATAGTGATGAGATCAAAACTTGTCCAAACTGTGGAAGAATTATATATTTAGAAGAAATCAGCGAAGAAAACTAAATATTTATCTATAATGTTTAAATATATATACTATACAGTAGCTTTAGTTATATATATTTTAACATTGCCCTACTTATATTTTAAATCTAAAAATATAAAATATAAAATCTCAATACCAGCAAAGTTTTTTTTAAAAAATAATCCAAAATTTCAACCAAATAAAATCTGGTTTCATAGCTGTTCTCACGGCGAAACAAATTCACTACAACCATTGTTTGATATGTTTGATAAAAATAATATTAATCTATCAGTTATGACAAACACAGGATTTGAACAAGCTAAAAAAATTGGTATCAAAAATATTAGATATCTGCCTTTTGAGATATTTTTACCTTTTTGGATAACTAAACAAAAACTTCTTATTGTTACAGAAGCGGAACTTTGGTATATGCTATTTTTAGTAGCAAAATCTAAAAATATCCCAACTGTTTTGATAAATGCAAGAATTAGCGATAGGTCATATAAAAATTATCAGAAATTTAGTTTTTTGTATAAACATATTTTTCAAAATATAGATAAAATCTTCGCACAAACAAGTATTGATAAACAAAGATTAGAGAGTTTAGGTGCAAAAGATGTAACTGTAGCTGGTAATATTAAACTATATCAAATACCAACAATAACTAAAGAGTATAAAAAACCTAATAAAACTATTTTCACTGCTGGTAGCACACATCAAGATGAAGAGATTTTGATATTGGATTCATTTGATTTTAATAATAAAAACAATAAGCTAATCATTGTGCCTAGACACCCTGAAAGATTTGATGAGGTATATAATATTTTAAAAAAAAGATACCAAAATAGTAATATCACATATCATAAATTTTCACAACAAGAGAATTTTAATAGCGATATAATTTTAATCGATAAAATGGGGGAACTAAACAATATCTATGCTATAAGTGATGTGGTAATTTTAGGCGGTAGTTTTATTGCTGATGCTGGTGGACATAATCCTGTTGAACCTGCATTTTTTAAAACAAAGCTGATAAGTGGAGAAACGATATTTAATCAAAAAGCTCTTTTTGAGTATATAGATAATTGTTATTTGATTTCAAATAATCAACTAAAAGATAAGCTACATAATATAGATCAGTTAAAAAATAGCTCTTTATCTAATAATATTCACAATGACATAATCAAACAATATATTCATTCAAAGCTAAACTAAATAAGCTATCCTATTGCTTATGCAAATAATTAAGATTTACCAAAGTATCTACAAGCTCCCTAAAAACAGGAACTGCAGAATTTGAAGCATAATAATAATACCAATGCTCTCCACGGTTTACAGGATTATTTACCATCACACCAATAGTATATTTTGCACCTTTATCATCGTTGACAAATCCAAAAAATGAACTAATATATTTTCTTTGATAACCTTTTTTACCACCAGATACATTTGCTGTCCCTGTTTTACCACCTATTTGCAACCCTTGAATATCAGCTTTTTTACCTGTTCCCTCTTTGACCGTATCTATTAAAAGCTGTTTCATTTTATTAGCTGTAGATAATTTTATCACTCTTTGTTGATTATTTTTTTTACAACCATCTACACTAATACAAGGGGTTGATTCAATTCCATCATTATTAAAAGCACTATATGCTTTTAGAAGTTGCATAAATGTAACAGTGATCCCTTGCCCATAAGAATCTGTTGCTTTAAAAATATTATCTTTACCTTTACTTTGACCAGCTTTATATTGATAAAGTTTGTGAATTAGCCCTTTTTTCTCATAAGGTAGATCTATACCTGTTTTTTTGGATAAACCAAATCTTTTAAATCCCTCATATATCTGTGTAGCAGTCAATCTTTGAGCAAGTGTTAAAGTTCCAATATTACTAGAATCTACAATAATATCTTTAAGTGTAATATAATGCTTTTTAAAATGATGATCATCTCTAATTGTCCATTTACCCAAATGGTATCTACCTTGTGGGTATTCCCCATTTTTATTTTTTTTACCCTTATTATGAGCATATATAAGCTCTGAAGATGTCACTTTATTGGCATCTATTACCAAAGATATAGATATAGGCTTTACAACTGATCCTGGTTCATATTGATACTCAATAGCATTAACATTTAGATTTGGTATATCTTTTTGTAAAATATTATCTGGGTTAAATCTATTTGATGAAGCTAAAGTTATAATCTTACCTGTTTGACTTTGCATAATAGCTACTATTATCTCATCTGCTTCTAGTTTGGTTTTATATCTATCTAAAATAAGCTCAATATTTCTTTGCAGTTTTAGTGGTATATTTAGTTTAATATTTCGACCATCTTTTCTTTTAACAATTTTTGAATCTTTGTTAAAAATAATATATGACAATATATCACGATCCCCTTTTAGAAGCCCATCTCTCATATTGTTTAGCTCTTTGTTATAATATCTTTCTATCCCTTTTATACCATTTAATTTTGTTTGCCCTTTTTTATTCTCTTTTTTTCTGACATATCCAACAACAGGAGTAAGGGTATCTTTATATAGATATACTCTTTTCTCACCACTTTCTTTAATATCTAATCCATGAACGATTTTATTTCCATTAATCTTAATCGCTTTAAATACACCTAGTCGTCTTAATTTATATTTTAATTCATGTAGATTTTTTGCATCCCTTGATGAGATATTATAAGATAAAATGATATTTTTTTTATGTTTTTTTCTATTTTTAGTAATCTTTTGCTGAATCTTTTTAACAGGAATATTGCTATACAATGAAAAAAGTGTCACAAAAAGTTTCTCTTTATCTTTATCTAAACATCTAAGATCAATACTAGCTTTAAATAGTTTTTTAGAAGTAGCAATTTTAAAATTGTCAGAACTTAAAATATCTCCCCTTATAGCTAAATCATTACTTGAGCTTTGTAAGTTAGGTATTCTTCTAGGTTTTGTTTGGGTATTTCGTATAGAGTTTAAAAAGATTAATAAAGCACAAATAATAAAAAACAACAATAACCCTAGCTTTTTAATTCTTCTTTTTTGTTGTTGTTCATTTTTAGACATCTATACCTCTTCTCAGCAAATTAAACTATTTTTTTAGATATACTTATAACCAAATTTATAAAGGATATATCAAGGTGTATTTTATCAAAAAACAGTTTAAATCATTTGTTCAAGATAGCAATCCAGATTATTTTTTACTGATTTTAGTTTCACTACTTATGACTATAGGGATTTTATTTTCATATTCATTATCAATATATACTGTGAATTATTATGATTATAATCAATTTCATTTTTTTATCAGAGAGTTTTTATCAGGGATCTTAGCTATTTTGATTATGTGGACTTTTGCACATCTAAATCCTGATAAAACTTTACCCAAAGTTGGATGGAGTTTGTTTGGTATATTTTTTTTTCTTATGGCAGTAATGCCGTTTTTGCCAGAATCACTTGTCACAAAAGCAGGTGGTGCTAGTAGATGGATAAGATTGCCTGGATTATCACTATCTCCAATAGAGTTTTTTAAAATAGGTTTTATCTATTTTTTAGCAGATTCATTTCAAAGAATATTAATGCAACACAATAATGTGCCATTTTTAAAAGAGCTAAAACTACTTTTGCCTTATGGTGTAGTATTTTTAATAGTTGTTTTTCTTGTAGCAGTGTTACAAAAAGATTTAGGGCAAGTTGTTGTTTTAGGCGGAATACTTACTGTATTGCTAATGTTTGCCAATAGAAGTTATAAACTTTTTGCATTTCTTATTGGGATTGTTATTTTTGGGGTTGTTATTTTAGTAGTAATAGCCCCACATAGAATATTAAGAATCCAAACTTGGTGGAGTGGTATCCAAGATAGTATGTTGTCACTACCTTTTGTGCCAGATTTTGTAGCTCAAGCTTTAAGAGTCAAAGATGTGCCTGAGCCATATCAAGTGTTAAATTCACTAAGTGCTATCTATCATGGTTCATTATTTGGAACAGGTATAGGCTCAGGTGGTTTAAAACTTGGATTTTTAAGTGAAGTTCATACAGATTTTGTTTTAGCAGGTATTACTGAGGAGATAGGTTTTTTAGGATTATGTGTTATTGTGCTTTTATTTACAATGATACTAATAAGAATTTTTAAAATTAGCAGAAGAGTGCAAAGCACAAAATATCATCTTTTTACTTTAGGTATTGGACTTATGATAATATTCGCTTTTTTGATCAACTCTTATGGAATATCAGCAATTATTCCTATAAAAGGGATAGCTGTTCCTTTTCTAAGTTATGGGGGAAGTTCCTTGATATCAAATGCTATTGCTATTGGATTAGTTTTATCTATTAGCAATAAAATGCCAAAAGAGGCTAAAATATGAATACGATAGTTGTTACAGGTGGGGGAACAGGCGGTCATCTAAGTGTTGCAAGAGCTTTTATAAAAGAGCTTCACCAAAGAGGCTATAAGATTATATTTATGGGCTCAACAAAAGGAGCAGATAAAGCTTGGTTTGAGGATGATAATACCATATATAAAAAATATTTTCTTGATACAAAAGGGGTGGTGAATCAAAAAGGATTAGGTAAAATTATCTCTTTACTTATGATACTAAAAGCGGTAGTTAAATCGATTTTGATTTTTAGAAAATATAATGTTTCAAAAATCATAAGTGTTGGTGGTTTTAGTGCAGCACCTGCATCTTTTGGTGCTATTATAACCAAAAGAGATTTTTATATTCACGAACAAAACTCTATAATGGGCAAACTCAATAAAATCACCTCCAAATATGCCAAATATCTTTTTAGCTCTTATGATAGTAGCTGTGATATTAAAGATTATCCTATTTCACAAGAGTTTTTTCAAAAAGCAAGGGTGCGAGAAAATATCAAAACTGTCATATTTTTAGGTGGTTCGCAAGGAGCAAGAGCTATTAATGATTTTGCCTTAGAAATAGCTTCATTATTAGTGAAAAACAATATTAAAATTATCCATCAAGCAGGTCGGTTAGATTTTCAAAGGGTGCAACAAAAATATAAAGATCTCAATATAGAAGCTGATGTTTTTGATTTTACTACAAATCTTTTAGAAAAAATGGATCAAGCAGATTTTGCTATTAGCAGAGCTGGTGCTAGCACACTTTGGGAGTTAAGTGCTATAGGTTTGCCTACACTATTTATCCCTTACCCTTATGCTGCTGCTAATCACCAATACTACAATGCAAAATTTTTAGAGGATCAAAATTTATGTTTTATCAAAAACGAAAAAGATCTTACTATTAAAGATTTTGAAGATATATTAAAATCAGATATCCAAACTATAAGTAAAAATCTAATCAAAACTATTAAACCAAATGGTGTAAAAAGTATAATCGATAAAATTTTAGAATCTCAGGAGCAAAAATGATAAACTTAGTATCGTTACAATTTAAAACAACAAACTGTTTCCAAACCAATTTAGAGAAATTGATAAGCTTAATAAAAAAAGCACCAAAAGACTCTTTTATAGTAGCTCCTGAAGTATGCCTTACAGGTTTTTCTTATGATAATATGGATAAAGCTGTAGAGTTTTCATATAAAGCAATAGATATACTTAAAAATCTATCAAAAGATAAGAAAATAACACTTACTATGATAAGCAAAAAAGATAATCAGTTTTTTAATACTATCTATTTCTTCCATAAAAACAATATAGTTCATACACAATCAAAATATAAATTATTTCCACTAGATTTAGAGAAAAAATATTTTACACCAGGAGATTGGGAAGATATAAAGATTTTCAATATAGATGGTATCAAAATAGCTATGCTTATATGTTTTGAGATAAGATTTACAACACTATGGGAAAAGCTAAAAGGTGCTCAAATTCTAATCATACCTGCTATGTGGGGTAAAGCAAGAAAAGAGCAACTAGAGATATTTTTAAAAGCTTTAGCTGTTACAAATCAATGTTTTGTTTGTGCAAGTAATAGTGCCAATGATGATATGGCAAAAAGTAGTGGAATTATTGGGCCTTTTGGAGATAGTTATTTTGATGATAGAAAAAATATCTTAATTAAACAAGTTGATCTAAAAGAGGTAAAAAAGATGCGAAAATATATAGATATTGGGATTAAAGATTAAATATTATATAATAATAGATATATCAAACAAAAAGAGGCGATAATATGAAATTCTTAGATGTAAAAACAGATTATGCTTTTAAAAAAGTTTTTGGTTCAAATGAAAATAAACCATTACTTATTAGATTCTTAAATAGTGTAATAGTATTTAATGATAATGCAAAAATAAAAGATTTAACTATTGAAGATCCTTATAATATACCTATGTTAAAAGGGATGAAAGATAGCTTTGTAGATGTAAAAGCAGTCTTAGATAACGATACAAAAGTTATAATCGAGATGCAAGTTTTAAATCATAAAGGTTTTGAGAAAAGAGTGCTTTATAATATGGCAAAAAACTACTCTATGCAACTTCATAAGTCAGAAGATTATCATCTTTTAAATCCTGTGATTGCTTTAAGTATAGTTGATTTTATTATGTTTGAAGATAGCAATAAAGTTATAAATAATTTTAAACTATTAGAGAAAGAAGAATTTATAAATTATAGTGATGATATAGAACTTATATTTATAGAGCTTCCAAAATTTAATAAAGAGCTAAATCAACTAAAAACTCTTCAGGAAAAATTTATATACTTTATCAAACACTCAGATAATTTAACTCTAATACCAAAAGAATTAGAGGATATAAAAGATGCTTTAGCAACTATCAATGAAGCTACTTTAACACCAGAAGAGTTAGAGTTACAACATAAAAGAAAAGAGTTTATCTATATTCAAAAATCATCTATTGACTTAGCACAAGAAAAAGGTTTTGAGCAAGGTGTTGAAAGAGGAATTGAAAAAGGACTAAAACAAGGAATTGAGCAAGGAATTGAGCAAGGAATTGAACAAGGGATTGAACAAGGAATAGAGCAAGGGATTTTATCAGTTGCAAAAAATTCAATATCTCAAGGGCTTGATAATCAAACTATATCAACAATTACTGGTTTAGAAATAGATCAAATAGAAAACTTAAGAGAATAATTTAGGTTCTATAATGTCAGATTTTAAAAATGCAATAGTTTTAACAGGTGGTATCGCAACAGGTAAAAGCACTGTAGCATCACTATTTAATCTTAGTGGTTTTCTTACTATAGATGCAGATAAAATTGCTCATACTATTTTAGATAACCACTATAATACTATTGCCAATATGTTTGGTAGCAAATATATAAAAAATCAAAAAGTATTAAGAAAAGAGTTAGGCAATCTTATTTTTAATAATATTGAACAAAAACAAAAACTAGAAAATTTTATACATCCACTTATAAAAGAACAGATTATTCAACAATCAAAAATATTTGAAGCAAACAATAAACCATATTTTATAGATATACCACTATTTTTTGAGACCAAAAATTATAATATTAAAAGATCTCTTGTTGTATATACTCCTAAAGATATTCAAATACAAAGATTGATCAAAAGGGATAATTGCACAAAAGATGAGGCTAAAACAAAGATAAACAACCAAATGGATATAGAGCAAAAAAAAGCTCTTGCTACTTATATAATAGACAATAGCAAAAATCTTACCCATCTACAAAATGAGTGCGAGAGAATAAAAAAGGAAATTTTATGATATATACCAAATATGATGCAAGTGGAAATGATTTTATTATCTTTCATACTGATATTCAAAAAGATTATTCACAACTAGCTATAAAGTTATGTGATAGAAAAAATGGTATTGGAGCAGATGGATTAATAGTGATAGTTCCACATAAACAATACGATTTTCAATGGTTATTTTATAATAGTGATGGAAGTGAAGCTTCTATGTGTGGTAATGGAACTAGAGCTTGTGCTCACTATGCTTACAACCATAACTTAGCTTTACAAAAGATGAGATTTCTCACAGGTGCAGGGGTGATTGAGTGTGAAGTAGATGAAGATATAGTTCAAACATCTATGACCAAACCTATAGAGATAAAAAAACCTTTTGAGGATGAAAATCTATTATGGTGGCAAGTTGATACAGGTGTGCCACATCTTGTAACAATAGTAGATAATTTAGAGCTTTTTGATCTAAATTTATGTGCTACTATGCGATATAGATATGATGCAAATGTCAATTTTGCAATGGTAAAAGATAATAAACTTTATGTAAGAACTTATGAAAGAGGAGTAGAGGGTGAAACACTAGCTTGTGGAACAGGTATGGTTGCCTCTTTTTTAAGAGCTTTAGAGTTAAATCTAATTTCACCATCTATAAATGTTTATCCAAAAAGTGGTGAAGAGTTAACTATAACAAAAACAAACGATAAACTACTTTTTAAAGGTAAAGTTATAAAAGAGTTTGAAAAAGAGATATAGCAGATGAAATTTTGGATTGTAAAAGCATTTTTTTTAGTATCATTATTAGGAAGCACAACATTTCCTAAAGTTTACTATAGTTTTAAAAATCCTATTACAATGAAAGCATATTTTTTTAACCATATGGCACTTATGGTTATAAAAGAAAACAATAAAATCTTACAAGATAGAAAATTTATAAAATCATTCTTTTTTCTAAAAGATCAACCAAGATATAAAAACTCTGATAAATTAAAAAGATTTAAACAAATAGAAAAAAAATACAACCTAACCTCCAAAGATAAATATGATAAATTTCTAAGAAGAATAGATATTGTCCCTGTATCTTTAGTAATCACTCAAGCAGCTATAGAAAGTGCTTGGGGTAAAAGTAGATTTTTTAAAGAAGCAAATAATATTTTTGGGCATTGGACATGGACAGGCAAAGGTTTAGTTCCCAAAGATAGAAAAGCTGGATTGAAACATAAAATCAAAATCTATGATAGTTTGGAAGATTCGATTAGAGGATATCTACTTAACCTAAATGTAGGACATAGCTATAAAAAATTTAGAGCAAAAAGGGAAAGATTAAGAAAAGAGGGCAAAATATTATCAGGTATAGCTCTTGCTCCAACACTTACAAACTATTCTGAACTCAAAGAGCAATACACAAAACTTTTGGTTAGAATGATAAAACAAAATAAGTTAGAGAATTACGATCGATGAAAACAAATATATTTTCTTTTTTGATATTAATATCTATATTATTTTTAAATGGATGTAGTAATAAAAATCAAGTCCAAAAAATAAATACAACCAAACAAATAGATACAAACAGCACAATATCTGAAGATAATCAAGATGAGGAATTAGATAGTTTTGATGATGAGTTTGATGAACCTGAAGCAAAAAAAGATGATGATCCATTTAAAGGATATAATATAATGATGACAAATTTTAATGACAAATTTTATACTTATGTTTTTAATCCTGTAGCAAGAGGTTACAAAAAAATCACAAATGATGATGTTAGACAAAGTGTAAGAAATTTTTTCGATAATCTTATGTATCCAATTAGATTTATAAATAATCTACTTCAAGGTAAAATCAAAAATGCTACTGAAGAAACAGGAAGATTTATAGTAAATACCACAGTTGGTATATTTGGGTTATTTGATCCTGCTAAAAAATATCTTGGATGGGAAGAGCATAAAGAGGATTTTGGACAAACATTAGGTTATTGGGGAGTTGGTTCTGGACCATATATTGTATTACCAATTTTAGGTCCATCAAATGCAAGAGATATGTTTAGTATCTATCCTGATTATACTATCAATCCTATAGATTATAATAAACATAGAGCTTATAATTTCAGTCATAGTTCAAAACAATCACTAAAACTTACAGTATTTAAAGAAACAAATGAGCAATCTTATAGGGCAGATCAATATGATGAGATTAAAAAAGATGCCGTTGATCTTTATCCATATCTAAAAAATATCTATACACAACATAGAGAAAAACTAATCAAGGAGTAAAAAATGTTAAAAATTTTAATCAGTATGTTTATTGTATTTAATCTATATGCAAATCAATTAGATACAATCCAATCAGATTTTACAACCACTATAGATAAAGTTGTCAAAATAGTTAAAAACAAATCTGTGCCAAAAGATATAAGAAATGACAAGATTGTATCTTCTATTAGCCCACTATTTGATTTTAAACTAATGGCAAAACTAAGCTTAGGTAGAGTTTGGAGAACTATGTCAAAATCTCAACAAAAAGAGTTTGTAAAATTATATGTAAATAGGATGAAAAAATCTTATTCATCAAAAGTAGATAAATATACAGATGAAAAGATCATCATCAATAATATCAAACAAATAAAATCAACAAGAGTGATATTAAATACAAGTTTAGTAGGTAAAGATAGTAATTTAGAAGTTGTTTATAAATACTATAAACCAAAAAAACAAAAACCAAATAAAAAAAGATGGCTTATATATGATGTAGTAATCTCTGGAGTAAGTATAATCAAAGCTGATAGAAAACAATTCTCAGAGGTATTGCAAGATTCATCTATAGATGAGCTTATCAAGAAACTAAAAAAGTAAAATTATATGTTAAACAATCTATACTCTAATATTATTTTAAAATATCCTAAAAAAGTTTTATTATTAACTATTACTATTATAATTATCTTAGGCTCTTTTGCACTAAGATTAGATATAGATGCAAGTGCTCAAACACTTTTAGTAGATGGGGATAAAGATTTAGCTTTCTCAAGAAAGATGAGCAATAGATATAAAACTCCAGATTTTTTAGTAGTAACATTTACCCCTAAAACTGATCTTTTATCAAAACAATCTATAAACACTATAAAACAATTATCAAAAGATCTAAACAGTATAGATTTTGTAGATAATACCACATCAATTATAAATGTGCCACTTCTACAAAGTCCACCTAAACCACTACAAGAGTTACTAAAAAAAATACCAACATTACTATCAAAAGATACAAATTTATCTTTGGCAAAAAAAGAGTTTCTCAATAGTGCCATATATAAAAACAATCTAGTAAGTGATGATTTCAAAACAACAGCTATTTTAGTAAATCTAAAACCTGATCTAAAATATAAAAATTTTTTAGAAAAGAAAAAAACAATAACTTCACCAAAACAACTAAAGAAATTTAATAAAGAGTTCAAACAATACAGAGATATAAGAAGAGAGTATATCCATAAAAATATCATCAAAATAAGAGAAGTTTTAGCCAAATATAAAAAAGATGCAACACTTCATCTAGGTGGGGTGGATATGATTGCTGATGATATGGTTAATTTTGTCCGAAGTGATCTTGAAACTTTTAGTTATGTTGTATTTGCTCTAATGATTATAATATTATATATTCTACTTAAAGAGATCAAATGGGTATATATTCCTATTTTTATATGTGTAGTATCTATAATTGCTACAAGTGGAATATTGGGATTGTTTGGATGGGAGATAACTGTAATATCCTCAAATTTTATATCACTACAACTGATTATGACTATGTCTTTAGTTGTTCATCTTATGATAAAATATAGAGAGTTACTTTTAAATAATCCTAATATGGAGCAAAAAGAGTTAGTTTTTCAAACAGTAACATCTATGGCAAAACCATCATTTTTTGTAGTGATCACTACTATTGCTGGATTTAGTTCATTAGTTTTTAGCAGTATTTTACCTGTGATGAATTTTGGATGGATGATGAGTATGGGTATAGCTATATCTTTAGTGCTAACTTTTATACTATTTCCAACTATACTAATTTTACTTCCAAAAAAATATTTAACAATACCAAAACAAAATAAAACACCATTTACTGCACATATATCAAATATAGCTATAAACTATAAAAAAACTATTATTATTTTATCTTTAATAGTTGTATATTTTTCACTTACAGGTGCAAATAGATTATTTGTTGAGAATAGTTTTATAAACTACTTTAAACAAAATACTGAGATATACAAAGGGATGAAACTTATAGATCAAAAATTAGGGGGAACTACACCTTTAGATATTATTATAACTTTTAAAGATGAACCAAAAACAATAAAAGATACAGAAGTAACATCTAGTGATGATGAACTAGATAGTTTTGATGATGAATTTACAGATGATAGTTCAGATACTACATATTGGTTTACAAAAGCTAAGATGGATAAAATAAGAAAAATTAGCAACTATTTAGATAGTCTGCCTCAAATAGGAAAAGTTATATCATTAGCTACACTTGATGAGGTTGGAAAAGTTTTAAATGATGGAAAATATTTAGATAGTTTTGAGTTAGCTTTATTAAATAAAAAATTACCACAAAAATATAAAAAAATACTTCTATCACCTTATGTAGATATAGAAGCAAATCAAATAAGAATCTCTACTAGAATAATAGATTCACTACCCAATCTAAGAAGAGATAAGCTTATCAAAAAAATAGATCATGATCTATCTGAAATGCTAAATCCCAAATATGAAACATATAAACTTACAAATCTTTTAATACTATATGATAATATGCTTCAATCTTTATTTCATTCACAAATAGAAACATTAGGGGTGGTCGTTGTTATATTATTTTTGATGTTTTTACTTCTATTTAGAAATATAATTATTGCTATTTTAGCACTTATTGCAAATATTGTTCCTGTAGGAGTGATATTTGGTTTTATGGGATGGATGCATATTCCACTTGATATGATGACTATAACTATTGCTGCTATTAGTATGGGGATTGCCGTTGATGATACTATACATTATATCCATAGATTTAAAGATGAATACAATAAAACAAAAGATTATACACTAGCACTAAAAAATTCACACAAAAGTATAGGAACAGCTATGTTTTATACATCTGTGATTATTATGGTTGGATTTTCAGTTTTAATATTATCAAATTTTATACCAACTATATATTTTGGTATTTTGACACTTATTGCTATGTTTATGGCGATTATTGCTGATCTACTTTTGATGCCTGTGCTATTGTTAATATTTAAACCACTAAAGGATAAAAATTTATGAATATACTAATACCTGTAGATGACAATGATTTTGAAGAGGCTAAGATTACACTAATAGATAACCTAAAATATTGGGTATTTATCAAACACAATGAGGGACAAATAGAACAATATGAGTTTTATAAATCAAAAGATGAGATAAAAGAGTTTATCGATATTGTGATTTTAAAAAATGACAAAGAGTATATCTGGCCATTTATAGAAGAAAACATAGCTATACTTATAGCTCCACTTCAAAGATATATTGAAGATATTATTGAAGCTTATATGTTTAAAGAGTTACACGATATAAATATCTAAGATTTTATCTCGTCTAAAAACTCTTCTATTTTATATCTACTTCTATACTCTTGACTCATTAGATGAATTAATATATCACCCAAATCAATAATAGTCCAATCATCAGAATCATCTATTCTTAAAAACTCTTCACCCATTGGTTTTAATATATCTTTTAGATAATTTACCAATGAAAAAGCATGTTTGTTATTTAATGTTGTAGCTATTACAACTGTATTTACGATATAGTTTTGACCCTCAAGATCTATACTTTGTATATCTTGAGCTTTTTTTTCATCTAATATATCTATAATTTTTTTAATTCTTTGTTCCAAAATTATTTTACCTTTGTTTTTTATTTTATAATATACCCAAATTTTTACTAAATTTCGTTGAACTTCTATAATTAGTTACTAATTTATCAAAAATTATTAAAAATTTAGATATAATAATACCAAATTGAAAAGGAAAATCTATTTTGACAACAAAAGATATTTTATTAGAATTACAAAAAGATGTTACATCTAATGATTATGAACGATTTATTAAACAATTAGTTTATAAAAAATCAAGTTCAAGTGATGAGTTAGCTGTTTTTGAAGTTCAAAATAAATTTATCGCTAATTATATCAAAACCAAATTTTCATCAAATATACAACAAATATTTGAAAATAAAAAAGGTATCAAACCAACTATTGAGATTAAAATCACAGGTGAAAGAAGAAGAAGTAAAAAAGAGATTTTAGATAACTCAATCAAATCTAATAGTGAAAATACAACCTTACTAAACCCATCTTTTACATTTGAAGCTTTTGTCGTTGGTAGTTCAAATCAGATGACTTACAATGCTTCAACCGCAGTTGCTAACAAACCTGGTATATTATATAACCCTTTATTTATTTATGGTGGCACAGGACTTGGAAAAACTCACTTACTACAAGCTATAGGTAATGATGCTATCGAAAAAGGTAAAAGTGTGATCTATGTGACAAGTGAACAATTTATGAATGCTTTTACATTTGCTATTAAAAGTAATAATATGGAACAGTTCAGAAATACATATAGAAATTGTGATCTTCTTTTAATAGATGATATTCAGTTTTTAAGTGGTAAAGAGGGGACTCAAGAGGAGTTCTTTCACACTTTCAATGAACTTCACACAGCAAAAAAACAGATTGTTATGACAGCTGATAAACTTCCATCACAAATTGCAGGACTTGAAGAGAGATTAAAAAGTAGATTTGAATGGGGACTTATGGCAGATATCAAAGTTCCTGAGCTTGAAACAAAAATAGCTATTATTGAGAAAAAAAGTGAATTAAACGGTATCCATCTAAGCAAAGATATTATAAATTATATAGCTACAAATTTTGATAATTCTATTAGAGCAATAGAGGGTGTTTTAATCCAAATAAGAGCAACAGCTGATCTTTTAGGCCAAGAGATCACTATAGATCTAGTTCAAAATCTATTAAAAGAGCAAATAAAAGAGATCAAAGAGAATATAAAACTATCAGATATTATAAATATCATAGCAAAAGAGTTAAATATCAAACCAAGTGATCTTAAAACTAAAAGAACATCAAAAGTTGTTAATGCAAGAAGAATCATAATCTACCTAGCAAGAGAGCTTACACACAACTCTATGCCAGATATTGCTAAAAATCTAGGTATGAAAGATCACAGTGCTGTGTCAAAAAATTACACAAAAGCAAATGAATTAATCGAACAAGATGAAAATTTTAGATTATTACTAGAAAATCTAAAAAATAAATTTGTAAATAAGGATTTTTAGGATGATATAAAAATTTGATGTGAATAGATGTGAATAAATATTGTTTTTTGTCACATAGTTAAAAGACCAAATTATAGGTCAAAATAGATTATTTTCATCTATTCACATAGACTACTATATCTACTAAAAAAATTAAAAAAGAGGGAAAAATGAAATTTACAATCAACAAACAACAAATTGAAAATATAGTTTCTTCAATGCAACCATTTTTAGAAAAAAAAGATGCAAGTGCAATAACTTCACATATATATTTAGAAGTTGTTAACAATAAACTTAATCTAAAAGCTACTGATTATGAGATGGGATTAGAAGCAAATATAGATGATATTACTGATTATGAAGATGGTAAAGCTACAGTAAATGGAAGTAATCTTCTAAATATTATAAGAAGACTAAAAAATGATAATATTAATTTTGAGATATTAAATAACAATCTTAAAATAAATCAAAATAAATCAAGTTTTAAACTACCTATGTATGATGCAAATGAATATCCATCTTTTCCTAATCTAAATGATCTAAAAAAATTAGATATAAATATAGTAAATTTAATAGATTCTATAAAAAAGATAACTCCAACTATAGATAATAGCAATCCAAAATTTGAACTAAATGGTGCTTTAATAGATATCAAATCAAATAAGATTAATTTTGTAGCTACAAATACTAGAAGATTAGCTATTTCACATTTAGAAAATATAACCAATGAAGAAAATCAAATTATTATCCCTAAAAAAGCAATCATAGAAATACAAAAACTTTTCTTTGATAATACTAAAATAAAATTTGATAATACAAATTTAGTATTATCAAATAGTAATATTAATTTTTTCACTAAACTAATCAATGGTAAATTTCCTGATTATGAAAGAATTATACCAAATAATTTAAAATATAGTTTTACTTTACCAAAAGCAAGTTTAATAGAATCTGTTAAACTTGTAACATCGTTAAAACCAAATGTAAAAATTACATTTTCTTCTGATAATATTTTATTTGAAAGTGTTGATGAAGATAGTGAATCAAAAACACAAATAGATATAAATCTAAATATAGATCAATCTTTTTATATAGCAGTAAATAGTAAATATCTACTTGATTTTTTAACATCATCAGTAAATGAAAAGATAACTATAGGATACAATGAACCAAATCTACCATTTTATCTTGAAGATAAAAAATTTATAACAATAATAATGCCAGTTACACTATAAAAGGAAAATTATGAATAACGAATATGGAGCAAGTAATATTAAAGTCCTAAAAGGACTAGAAGCAGTTAGAAAAAGACCAGGTATGTATATCGGATCTACTGATGAAAGAGGATTACATCACTGCGTTTATGAAGTTGTAGATAACTCTATAGATGAAGCAATGGCAGGATATTGTGATACTATTAAAGTAACTATTACTAAAAATAAAACTGTTATAGTAAGTGATAATGGAAGAGGAATACCTACAGATATACACCCAGTAGAAAAAATAAGTGCAGCTACTGTTGTTCTTACAGTTTTACATGCTGGTGGAAAATTTGATAAAGATACATATAAAGTATCAGGTGGTCTTCATGGTGTTGGGGTTTCTGTTGTAAATGCTCTTTCATCTGAACTTAAAATGACTATTTATAGAGATGGAAATATTTATTATCAAGAGTTTTCTAAAGGTATCCCAAAAGCTCCTTTAGAGATAATAGGAACTTCTAAAAAAACAGGAACAACAATAGAATTTTTACCTGATGATACTATTTTTGAAACTGATGAATTTTCTTTTGAAACATTAGCTAAAAGATTTAGAGAAGTAGCATATCTAAATCCTAAAATCACAATAGAACTCAAAGATGAAAGAGATGGTAAAAAAGAGGTTTACCATTTTGAAGGTGGTATTGCACAGTTTGTAACAGATATGAACAAAGGGATAGCTATTACTCAACCTATATCGTTTAGTGTAGCTGAAGATGGAGTTGAAGTAGATATTGCTTTACTTTATAATGATTCTTATATAGAAAAAACTCAATCATTTGTAAATAATATTAGAACAATAGATGGTGGAACTCATGAATCTGGATTTAAAGCTGGACTTACAAGAAGTATAGTTAAATATGTAAGAGAAAATGCAAAAGCAAGTGAAAAAGATACAAAAATTACAGGAGATGATGTTAGAGAAGGACTTATAGCAGTAGTAAGTGTAAAAGTTCCTGAACCTCAATTTGAAGGGCAAACAAAATCAAAACTTGGAAGTAGTTATGTAAAACCAATATGTCAAAAACTTACAACTGAGACATTAAATAAATATTTTGAAGAAAATCCACAACAAGCAAAATTTGTGATGGAGAAAGCTCTTGCTGCTAGTCGTGGAAGAGAAGCAGCTAAAAAAGCTAGAGATCTTACAAGAACTAAATCAGGTGTAACAGTAGGAACATTACCTGGAAAACTTGCTGATTGTCAATCAAAAGATCCAGAGATTAGAGAACTTTATTTAGTGGAAGGGGATAGTGCAGGAGGATCTGCAAAACAAGGTAGAGATAGAGTTTATCAAGCTATTTTACCACTAAAAGGTAAGATACTTAATGTTGAAAAATCAAGACTTGATAAGATACTAAAATCTGATGAGATAAGAAATATTATCACAGCTCTTGGTTGTGGTATTGGTGAAGATTTTGATGAAGAGAAAATAAGATACCATAAGATTATCATTATGACAGATGCAGATGTAGATGGTAGCCATATTCAAACACTACTTTTAACTTTCTTTTTTAGATTTTTAAGACCTGTAATAGAAAATGGTTACCTTTATATTGCACAACCACCACTTTATAGATATAAAAAAGGTAAAAATGAGATATATCTAAAAGATAATACAGCACTTAGTAATTATCTAATAGAAAATGGTTTGGAATCTTTTGAGTTTGAAGGTATGGGATACAATGACCTTCTTGATATGTTTAAAATCGTAGCTGCTTATAGAGCTATGCTTGAAAATCTTGAAAAAAGATACTCTTTAGTAGAAGTTTTAAAATATCTTATAGAAAATAAAGAGTTAGTTGGTTTAGAAAATAAAGATCTATTTGTTAAAATAGAGGAGTTTTTGACAAACAATAACTATAATATTTTAAACAAAACAATCACAGATGAGCAAATCCATATATTTGTCCAAACAAATGAGGGACTTGAAGAGTTACTTATAGATGATGATCTTTTTGCATCACCGTATTTTAATGAAGCGGTTTATCTATTTAATAAACTAAATGAAAGAGATTTAAGTTTATTTGATGGAAGAGATCTTATTGAAGTTTTGGAAGAGATTGAAGCTATAGCAAAAAAAGGTGCTTATATTCAAAGATATAAAGGTTTAGGGGAGATGAATCCTGAACAACTTTGGGAAACAACTATGATACCAGAAGATAGAAGATTGTTAAAAATCACAATAGATGATGCTGAAGTAGCAAGTGATACATTTACACTATTTATGGGTGATGAGGTAGAGCCTAGAAGAAAATATATAGAAGATCATGCAAAAGATGTTGAACATCTTGATGTATAAAAAGGTATTTATATGAAATATGGTGAAAAAGAGATTATAGAGTTTGATATAAAAAATAAAGAGAATTTTTGGCCAAATAAACATAAAAAAAATTATACTATAAATATAGAATTACCAGAGTTTATGTGTAAATGTCCAAGAAGTGGTTACCCAGATTTTGCAAATATCAAACTTCAATATATACCAAATAAAAAAGTGATAGAGTTAAAAGCTTTAAAATTATATATAAATAGATTTGCCAATAGATATATCTCTCACGAAGATAGTGCAAATGAGATATTTGATGAGTTGTATAAAGGTTTAAAACCAAAATGGTTAAGGGTAGTTGCAGATTTCAATCCTAGAGGAAATGTGCATACAATAATAGATATAGATAGTAATAAAATCAAATAATTTTATGGAAAAACTTGTTTCTACATCTCAAGTAGCTCATATCTTAGGTATCTCTTTACAAGGGGTGCATTATAGGATAAAAACAGGTAAATTAAAATCTGAAAAAAAAGATGGCAAAACATTTGTATATGTAGATGATAAGATAAAAAGTTCAAAAAAAGATAAATATAATCAAACTTCACAAGATATAGTAAGTGTAAAAGATGAGCATATTTTATTTTTAAATAAAACTATAAAATGGATGAAAAAACACTATAAACAAGAGATAAAAAGATTAGAAACCAATCAAAAAGAGATTATTAAAGTCTTTAAAAGTGAGATCAATCTTCTACAAAGTGCTTTTAATGAGATGAGATCTATATATCAAATAGAACATAAAAATACTCAAAATTCAACTGATGATATTGATTTTGAGATTATGGATATAAAAGATTTTTTTCTTTTTATGAAACAAAATAATAAAACTGATAGTCAAATAAAATCACTCATATTACAAAGAGTAAAAGAGGGTGATAAAAGATTTGTTTATAACAAAGAAACAAAGCAGATTATCATATATAAAAGTGATTTTATAGATCTTATATGATACTAATAGATACAGCACTTTTAAGTGAAGCACAAAGTGTTATAGAAAAATATAAACTAAAACTTATCCAAAAAAATCCAAGAGTTTATCAAAATGATAAAATTGTTCTAGTTATTACAGGTATGGCAAAAGATAATACAATAGATAATTTAAAATATATTTTGAGTCAATATAAAATATCAAAAGCTATAAATCTAGGAATAGCAGGAACAAATGATACAGATATAAAAATAGGCACACTATTTTGCACAAATCAAAAACTAGAAAATATAGATTATTTGGAACTAAAAACACTCAATAGTGCTAAAACAATATTTACTGATACAAAAAGTTATCTTTATGATATGGAAGCTAAATATTTTATAGATATAGTATCTAAATATATAGATCATCAAAATATATATGTTTTCAAAGTAGTATCTGATTATCTTGATGATACAATACCATCTAAAGAGTTTGTAAAAAGTTTAATTCAAAAAAATTTAAAGAGTATAGAAAAATGGATATATTAGAAAAATATAATTTTACAGTTTCACAAAAGAAAATCTTAAATGATATAAAAAAAGATCTTATTATGTGGAATGAGAAATCTTTTGAAGAGTCTTTCCCTTATAGTTTAGAGGAAAAATATCAAAGTAAACAACTATCAAAAAAGATATTTGAGTATTATGTAAAACTACATAATGATCTAAAAAATAAACCAAATGATTATGATGATTTTAAAAATATCAAATATGATAGTAGGAAATATAGCTTTAAAACTATTACTAAAGATGGTTTTGGACTGGGAACTTGCCCTGTTGCTAGTGAGGGAACTAGATGTTGTAATTTACTCACTTTAGATGCTGTTGAGTCTTGTGGATTTGATTGTAGCTATTGTTCTATCCAAAGTTTTTATAACCAAAATCAAATAGGAATAGATAAAGATTTCAAACAAAAACTGCAAAATTTAGAGCTTGATAAAGATAAGATTTACCATATAGGCACAGGTCAAAGTAGTGATAGTTTACTATGGGGAAATCGTGATGGGATACTTGATGCACTTTTTGAATTTGCTAGAAAATACCCAAATGTTATACTTGAGTTTAAAACAAAATCAAACAATATAAAATATCTGCTTGAAAATGATGTGCCTAAAAATATTATATGCACTTGGTCTTTAAATACACAAACTATTATAGATAATGAGGAACATCTTACAGCTTCACTAGATGAGAGAATTAACTCAGCTAGAGCTTTGGCCAACAAAGGTGTGCTTGTGGGATTTCATTTTCACCCTATTGTGGTGTATAAAAATTATCTTGATGAGTATAAAAAGATTTATGATAGACTTTTGGATCAATTTAGTAGCGATGAAGTGGTGCTTATATCTATGGGAACACTTACTTTTATAAAACCTGTTATAAAAAAACTAAGAGATCGTGTGCTAAAAACCAAAATCTTGCAGATGCCATTTGAAACTATCAACGGTAAACAATCTTACACAATAGAGCAAAAAAAAGAGATGTTTAAACACTGCTACGATAGTTTTAAACCTTGGCATAAAAAAGTTTATTTTTATATGTGTATGGAAGCCCATAGTTTATGGAAAGATGTTTTTGGATATGAATATTGTAGTAATAATCAATTTGAAGATTTTATGCTTAGAAACTATATGGATAAAATTCGATTAAATTAAGTTTAATTTTTTCTGATTCTCAGAGACTGTAAATATTACTTGCTCCCATCGTCTTCGATGGGGACGAGAAAATATTTCATAATCTGGACAATTTATTATAATTTTAGGCTATTGCTATACTTTTATCAGTTAGTTGGCCAGTAATATATTTATGTAAAACACTTTTTACAAAAGTTTGATACTTTAATCCTTCAATTTCTGCTCTTTGTTTAATTTTATTAAGTTCACTTGATGAAATTCTAATATTCATTTTTGTTTCTTTTTCTGAAGAGACGTTGTTTTGTTTAATAAACTCTTTTGCTGAAGACTGAAGTAATTTAATATTTTTTCTTAGTTATCTATATATTCAGTTTTCATCTTTTTCCTCCAATAATTTCAATAACTTGCTTAAAAGTTACACCTCTTTGCAAAAATAGTTTAAATTATTGCTGTGAAAATGGCTTATTTGGGGCTATTTTCACAGACTCTATGATTTGTTAGCCCAGCAAACTGCATATGCTCTCTTAATAATGAATTTATTAATGTTTGATAAGCTATTTCTTTTCAATTGCTTCTTTTTTCAAAAATACCAATATATCATTATCTAATCTCATTGAAGTTGGTACTTTTTTAGGTTTGTAAAATCTTCCTCTTATTCCATCACTAAAGTCATATTCATCTTGCATCTCAAAGTCATCGTACTTTACTCTATCTTCAACACTTGTCATAACTTTGCCTTTCTTGTTTTGTTGCTTTTCTAGCATTTATTATTCTGATGATTTCAGTACCATCTTCGCTAAAGAATAGATTTGCTACAACTAAGATTTTGTATTTTGTTGTTGAGCCAATTGTAATCCATCTTTCCTCAAAATAATTAAACCTATGGTCTAATCTTGATATTTGTAAGGGGTCATCAAATATCTCTTTTGCTTCATCAAAGGATATTCCATGCTTTTTTCGGTGATTTGTTAGCACTCTTATATTTCAATATCCAATATTATTTTAATTTGTTTATCAATTTCCAAAATTTCTTTATAGGTTAATGTTGTTAATAAATTTGGTATTATCCTTTGGTTATCTAATGCTCTAATTTGATCACATAAAACATCACTATCTTTTTCTAAATTATCTCTTTTTGATATTCTATATCTAAGTGGATAAGTATTATCAATTAAAATAGTAGAAATTGGCAAAACAATTGTTGTAGGATGTTCACAATCATTTAATAAATTTGTTTGATAAATTAACACAGGTCTAATTTTTCCAACTTCATTACCTTTTTTTGGATTTAATTTTGCCAAATAAATTTCACCTTTTTTAAACATTACAAACCATCATTAACAGTATTTTCAAATTCTTGAGATATTTTTAATGATTCTTTTCTAACTTTCATTGAAGCTTGTTTTATTTGATATCTTAATTTCTCTTTTTCCAATACTGATTTATAATAAATTACTGCTTTTCTAATAAGTTCACTTTTTGTAGTCTTTAAACTTTTTACCATATCATTTAAAGTATCATAAAATATATCATCTGATTTTAATGTAATTGTATGCATAAACTAACCTTTTTAATTCTCTTTAGATAATTATAGTATATTAAATCTTAAAGTAATATTTTAGTAATACGGAAAGTGCTAACTATTTATTACCATACAATTATATTACTTAACTTGCTCCCATCGTCTCTGATAGGAGTGTCTATCTTAGTTTATTGTTTTTTAAATTGCAGTATGCACCCCCATCGAGGGCGATGGGAATGAGGAGAAGGTTTATTAATAATTACCTACATGTAAAGCCATATCAACTAATCTACAAGAGTAACCCCATTCATTATCATACCAAGATAATACTTTTACCATATTATCCCCAATAACTTGAATAGTATCAAGTGGCACGACAGTTGAGTTTTCTTCACCATTAAAATCAGAGCTTACTCTACCTTCTGTATCAGTTGCTAAGATCCCTTTTAGTGATGTTTGTTCTGCTTTGATAAAAGCATCTTGCACCTCTTGAAGTGTTGTGTTTTTATTTAAAGTTACTGTTAAATCTACCATACTTACATTTGGTGTTGGAACTCTGATAGCTTGACCATTCATTTTACCAGCAAGTTGAGGCATAACTTTAGCTATAGCTTTTGCTGCTCCTGTTGTAGTAGGCACTAGATTTGTAGCTCCTGCTCTTGATTTTCTTGGATCTTTTTTATGTTTTGCATCTAGGATTGGTTGAGATCCTGTATAGCTGTGAATAGTAGTCATCAAACCTTTTTCTATACCAAAAACATCATCAAGCACTTTTGCAACAGGTGCTAAACCATTAGTGGTGCAAGAAGCATTTGATACTACACTTTCACCAGCATATTTATCTTCATTGACACCCATTACAAATGTAGCAGTATCATCTTTTGCAGGTGCTGAAAATACAACTTTTTTCATCCCATTATCAAGATATGGTTGAACAGATTCTTGAGTTAAAAATGCCCCTGTGCATTCTAAAACAACCTCTGCACCATAATCTGAAAAATTTAATTTTGCTGGATCTCTTTGTGATAAAAGTTTAACTTTATCTTTACCTATATAGATATATCCATCTTCAACTTTTACATCTTTTCTATTACCATGAACACTATCATATTTTAGGTTGTATCCTATCATCTGCTCATCACCACTAGCATTTGCTACTACAAGTTCTATATCATCTCTTTGAGATATGATTCTTGCTACACATCTTCCAATTCTTCCTAAACCATTAATTGCAACTTTTAAAGCCATCTATAAATCCTCCTAAATTATTTCATTATATAAACTATCCCTTTGGATAGGTTCAAAATTGCTATTTTTTATAAGCTCTATAAACTCACTTTGTTTCATACCATTTGCACTTTTTGCACCTGCAGCACTATTGATAGACTCTTTTTCTATAGTTCCATCTAAATCATTTGCTCCAAACTCTTGAGCTATTAAAGCTAATTTTATAGTAGAAGTAACCCAATACGCTTTTATATTTGGGATATTATCTAAAACAATTCTACTAATAGCAAAAGTTTTAAGTATCTCTTGAGCTGTAAGATAATCTTGGACTTTTAGATAGTTATTCTCTCTTTGATATACAAGTGGTATAAAAGCATTAAATCCACCTGTTTGATCTTGAAGATCTCTTAATCTAAACATATGATCTATTCTATGCTCTCTTTTTTCAATATGTCCAAACAACATAGTAGCATTTGATTTATGTCCAGAGTTATGCCATAGTTTATGAATTTTTAGCCAATCTTTGCTACTTACTTTACCACCACATATTTTTTTTCTAATACCTTCGTCAAATATCTCAGCACCACCACCTGGCATAGAATCTACACCAAACTCTACCATCTTATCAATAATATCTTGATGTGTAAGATTGTGTTGATTTGCCAAAAAATTTATCTCAGCAGCTGTAAGTGCTTTGACATGTAGATTTGGGAATTGTTGTTTTATTTTACTAAAAATCTCTAAATACCATTTAAGTCCTGCATCTGGATTGTGTGCTGATACTATATGCACCTCTTTTATCCCATTTTTCACACTATTTTGCACAATATCAAGTATCTCTTCGTGACTCATAGTATATGGATTTGGATTTTTTCTACTTGAACTATAAGCACAAAACTGACACACATCTTTACAGATATTTGTAGGGTTGATATGGCGATTTATATTATAATATGTTTTTCTACCAAATTTTTCTTCTCTGATTTTAGAAGCAATTTTACCTAATTCTAAAAGATCCATATCATAAAGCTCTAAGGCTTCTTGAAAATTTATTCTACTACTCATATATGATCCAATATTTGTGTTAAATCTTTTTTATCTATAATAATATTTGCCTCTTTTTTTAAAATATCTTTGGCACAAAAAGCTACTTTTTTACTAGCATATTTAAACATACTTTTATCATTTGCTCCATCACCTACGACAATAGTACCTTCAGGTGTAGCTCCTAAGAGATTTTGCACTCTTTGAATCATATCACCTTTACTAAAATCAAACATCATATCTCCACCAACTAAACCAGATAAAATATTATCTTTATGGTGTAAAATATTTGCAAAATCTGCATCGATACCTAATTTTTGTTTTGCTGGGGTTGTTCCTATTCTAAATCCACCACTAAAACAAACAACTTTATAGTTTGCCTCTTTTAGTTTAGCAATAGTCTCTTTAGCTCCTGGCATAAGTGGTAGATCTTTACAAATATCAACAGCTACAGAATATGGCAAACCTTTAAGAAGTGCAACTCTTGTGGTTAAACTTTCAAAAAAATCAAGTTCTCCATTCATAGCAAGTTTGGTTATTTCTGCTACTTTTTCCTCTAAATCTAACTCTTTGGCAAGAAAATCTATCGTTTCTCCATCCATCAATGTGCTATCAAAATCAAATACAGCTAATTTCATATATTACTCTTATCATCTCTTTAATTATTTTTCAGATTATACCCAAAATTTATTATTTATAAATAAATTATGATACAATATCAAAAACAAAAAGGTTACTTATGAGAAATTTATATCAAGTATTTAGTATTTTACTTCTTATTATATTTTTTAGTGGTTGTGGAGTATCTAAACTTAGCCAATCAGCACTTAATGGTAATCTAAATGGTGTAAAACAAGCTATCAGAGATGGAGATGATGTTAATGATGGTAGTTTTGGATATATGCAAGCTTGTTTGAAAAAACACAACGATATAGTTAAATATATATCAGATCATAATATCAAATCTGTATTTCAATATAGATGTTTAAAATACTCTGCTGGATTAGGCAATATGCCACTTGTAAAGTATTTTATTGGGCAAAAACATCTTGAAGCAGATCGTAAAGATGCTTATGAGATAACTCCTCTTATTAATATAATTTTTGCAAAAGTAAGACCTAAAATATATCACTATAACTATAGTGCTAATGAACTAGAAATAGCAAAATATTTAGTAGATCATGGAGCTAGTCTTGATAAAGTAACAAAATTCTTTAGAGGTAATAATCGACCAGATAACCAATATGGTGCTGCATATAGAGATTTTATGAAACAATACAAAATATATATATCAGGTGGTAAACTTCCTCAAAGAAGAGATATGGTTACTCATATATCTTATACTAATACTAAACAACAAAAAACCAATAACAATGATGTAAAAGCATTGGTTCAAAAATATGAGAAAGAGAATAAGCTAAAAGAGTTAAAAGAGCTAACTCAAAAAAATCCAAATGCAGTATATTATATAAGCAATCTTGAATTAAGATTGTTGCTTACAGGTCCTAAGGGGATGAAAATAGGAGATATTAAAAAATACCTTTTAGAGGGTAAAAGTGAGATAATTTTAGTTTCACTTATCAAACAACAAGAGCAACCATACAAAAAATTTAATATGCAAGAGATAGAGTTATTACAAAAAATGGGATTAAGTGATAAAATTATATCTGCTATGATAGATGAAACAACTAGATTATTAAGAGATAAAAAACTACAAAAGCAACAAGAGTATTTTTTAGCACAACAAAAAGATATATTAAAATCACGACAAAATGTTCAATATCAAAATAATAACAATACCTCAGGAGCAGGGCAGCATCTAGGCAATAGAGTATATGATGAGGCAAAACAAAGAGCTATCAATAAGGGTATCAATATGCTTTTTGATAGATTATTTTAAAACAAAGGTTAAAATATATGTTTAAAGATTTAATAGAGAAATTAAAATATAGTGATTATTTAACACTAGAGACAACACCATCACATGAGGCAACATTTGATAATATTATACAAAATATTGAAAAGCTTGGACTTCAAAATAGTGTAGATGGTTGGACAACTACAGATAATCCATTGGCAAAACTAAAATACAATTCACTTTTTGCAGCTTTAAAACTACAAAATAGATTTAATAAACCTGTAATAGCAACTATGAGTATGAGAGATAGAAATAAAATAGCTTTACAAAGTGATCTTTTAGGTGCAAATGATTTTGATATAAGAGCAATCTTAGCACTCACAGGAGATCCAGCATCTATGAGTGATCAGCCACTTACAAAAGGTGTATTTGAAGCAAATAGCAATCTTTTGTTGCAGATTATTACATCGTTTAATAACGGTATGGATTTCGCTGGAAGACCTTTTAAAATTTCACCAAAAGAGATATATCCATTTGCTGTAATAAACTCTTATGCTAAAAATCTAAAAACTTTAGAGAAAAAGATGTTTAAGAAGATCCAAAATGGTGCTTGTGGTATTATTACTCAACCCGTATATGATATTGATAATGCCAAAAAACTACTAGAGCATTTTGAATATGCTAGATCTGATTTTAAAGATCATAGAGCTTCATCACAACTTATTTTAGGGGTTTTCCCTATTGTTAGATTAAGGACAGCACAATTTTTATCTTCACATGTGCCAGGTATTTTTGTGCCACCTATATGGATAGATAAACTAACAGCAGCTGCAAAAATAAGCCCAGAGCAAGAGAGAGAAGTTGGACTAGAATTAAGTAAAAATCTTTTTGAACAAATAAAAAAACTACATCCAAAAATCCATCTTATGACTGCAAATAGATTTCAGTTAGCAAAAGATATTATAGGATAATGAAACAGTTTTTAGCTATTGATATAGGGCTTAAAAGAATTGGTGTAGCAGTGATGCTCAATAATATCATATTGCCACTTGAAGCGGTATTGAGAAAAAATCGTAACCAAGCTGCAAATGAGGTAGATAATCTAATAAAAGAGTATAATTGCACCCATTTAATAGTGGGATTGCCTATGTCAAGTCAAGAGATGCAAAGACGAATAAAACATTTTGTAACACTACTTCAATCAGATGTGGTTATAGAATATCAAAATGAAGATATGAGTTCAATCGAAGCCGAAGAGTCTATCAAAGGCGAGATCAAATACAAAAGAGATGGAAGAGTCGATAGTATAGCTGCTAAGATTATACTACAAAGATATTGCAAGGAAAATAGTTTATGATAGGTATAGATATAGTTAATATATCACGAATCCAAAAGATGATAGATAGATTTGGCACAAAAGCAACTAAAAGATTTTTAAATAAAAAAGAGAGAGCTTTGGCAAAAAAAACCCAAACTCTAGCAGGATTTTGGGCAGCAAAAGAAGCAGCTAGTAAAGCTTTGGGCACAGGTATAGGCAAAGAGTGCAGCTTTAAAGATATTAAAATAAGTAAAACAAAATTAGGTCAACCAAAGATAAAATATAAAAAACATATAAGAGAAAAATATAATATAAAAAATTCATTTTTAAGTATTGCTCATGATGGTAATTTTGCTATTGCTGTTGTGGTAACCCAAAGAGTATAAATGGTTACTATTATATTCAAAAAACTGATATATCTGTTTTTGATGTTGTTTATTATAAGTATTATATCGTTTTTAGCTGTCCATATTGCTCCAAATAGTTTTTTTGCAAGTGGCAACCTAAATCCAAATATTACATTTGAAAATATTGCACATCTAAAAGAGATATATGGTTTGGATAGGCCATTGTATATACAGTTTTTTAGCTGGATTAATAATCTTTTACATTTAGATTTTGGTATATCATTTAGTAGTGGAGATATGGTTAAAAATGAGATATTAAAACGGTTACCTATTACATTGACTATCAATCTTATTAGTATGGTATTTATTTTTGTTTTATCTTTATTTTTAGGTATAAAAGCAGCTTTAAATAAAGGTAGTTTATTTGATAAGTTTGTAGGGCAGTTATCATTGCTTAGTTTTTCAACTCCATCTTTTTATCTTGCACTTATGGGTGTTTTATTTTTTAGTGTAAACTTAGAGATATTGCCAATATCAGGATTGCATACTACATCTATGAAAAATCCAAATTTAGCTTATTATATAGATGAGGCTTGGCATCTTATATTACCTGTGGGTATTATTATATTTGGAGGAGTTGGAAGTTTAACTTTGTATATTAGGTCTTTAACTATTGAGATACTCAAAAGTGATTATATTTTTTGGGCAAAGAGTAGAAGTTTATCAAAATCACAAATATTAAGATATTATATTTTGCCAAATCTATATCCACCAGTAATAACTTTGCTTGGGCTTAGTTTGCCTGGTATTATAGGGGGAAGTGTTATTTTAGAAACTATATTCTCTATAAATGGTATGGGGTTGCTTTTTTTCCAATCAGCACTTAGTAGAGATTATCCTGTGATTATGGGGATACTTATAATTGGTGCTTTTTTAACACTTGTGGGAAATATTATTGCTGATTTGGTGTTGCTAAAACTTAATCCAAATATTAAAAGATAATAACTAAAATTAAATCATTAGTTTAATAGTGATGTAAGTTAGAGTTGTCTATAATTTTTAAAATTTAAACAAAAGGATAAAAATATGGGTAAATATATTGAATTAAACAACGATAATTTTGATGCAACAGTTGGAGAAGGTGTATCTTTAGTAGATTTCTGGGCTCCTTGGTGTGGTCCTTGTAGAATGATTGCTCCAGTTATTGAAGAGTTAGCACAAGATTATGAAGGTAAAGCAAATATTTGTAAAGTAAATACTGATGAAGAGCAAGAATTAGCGGTAAAATTTGGTGTAAGATCAATTCCAACTATTTTAATTATGAAAGATGGTGAGATTGTAGATACTATGATTGGTGCAGCTTCAAAACAAGCATTTGCTGAAAAATTAGATGGTTTATTATAATATTTATATATAACTTATTATGATTTTATAAAGGTTAGATACAGTTTTGTATCTAACCTTTTTTTTTACAAAAAAGGATATTTTATGTTAGATTTAGCGATTATTGGTGGTGGTCCTGCTGGGCTTACTGCTGGACTTTATGCCACAAGAGGTGGATTACAAAATGTAACTATGTTTGAAAAAGGGTTACCAGGTGGTCAAATTACACAAAGTAGTGAGATAGAAAATTACCCTGGGCAACTTGAAGTTATAACAGGTATGGAGCTTATGGATAAATGGCCACAACAATGTAAAAAGTTTGGTTTAAAACATGATATGAATGAGGTTGTTCAAGTTACAAAAACAGAAGATATTTTTAACCTAAAATTAGCAAATAATGAACAGCTAAAAGCAAAATCAGTTATTATAGCAACAGGTAGTGTGCCAAAAGCAGCTGGGATTAAAGGTGAAGCTGAATTTTTTGGAAAAGGTGTTAGCACTTGTGCTACTTGTGATG
>OFBB01000014.1_pt1 | contig 50760 bp, 53 predicted proteins | sample 1520401 | NCBI WGS metagenome assembly OFBB01 (sample SAMEA3696446, study PRJEB22514) | metagenome | biome: water; feature: marine; material: hydrothermal vent | place: Pacific Ocean | collected 2014-08-12 | depth 1521 m | reverse complement strand
AATACTTACAGCTACAGATTTAAAGTAGCAAGTGATGAGATTGACTTCAATGGTCATGTGCATAATGTTACGTATCTTAGCTGGATGATAGAAGCTGCCACAAAACACTCAGCAGCCGTAGGCTTCGGCTACGAACAATGTCTTGAACTTGGAGGCACCTGGGTAGCCAAATCTCATAATATAGAATACAAAAAACCCGCCTTTGAAAACGATGAACTACAAATGGAAACATGGGTAGAAGAGATAGGCAAGATCATGTCTATCCGCCGTTATGTTTTAACCTGCCCTAAAGATGATGTCCTCATCTGTGAAGGGAAAACGGAGTGGGTTTTTGTAGACAGCAAGAAGATGAGACCTATGAAGATCCCTGTTGTGATCGTTGAGGGGTTTGAGGCTTTTCAGAGTGGTTAATCACCTATTTTATTCTCTAATTTAATATCTAATAAGTATAAAATTCTATCAGAATCTTCAAATGGTAATTTTTCATTACAAATATCACGTAATCTATCTAAGTAGTGAAAATAAATTTCACAAGATTTTTCAAGATAGTTATTATTGATATTTTTTGGTTTAGTAGGAATTTTTCCTTCTAATTCTAAAACTCTAAATACTCTGTCATCAATAATTTGAAAAACATTTGGATTGATAAACCTCAAGATGGTAGATGCCATAGGTAAACGAATCCCACGACAAGACAATAGTTCTTTTAAAAGTTGTTTTGATTTGTAATGTTCTTTAGGCTTAAGAGATGATAGAGGTTTTAATTTCTCTATTAAGGTATTATCTATTTGTGGGTATCTATTTAATTTCCATAAAATAATCTCATAAAATATTTTTCGATCAAATTTATCAATGGATAGATTATCTAATTGTTTTGTTAGTTCTAGTTGATAGTCATATGATTTTAATAGTTTTTTTGGATCATCTTTCCAGATCTTTGAATATTTTTTAGTAAAATCATTCATAATTAAAACCCACTATTCGGGTCAAACCCAAATCCTCCTCCGCCAAAATCAGGTGTTCCAAAACTCTGCGTAGCAAAACTTGGGTCAGAGTGTCCGAATTGCAGTGAGGTTCCTCTTAACATAGTGATGTCCATCTTAGGATCTATGCCTTTAGGACAGACAGCCGTACACTCTCCACATAAGGTACAGTCCCACACACCGTTGCTCTGAATGTTGTCTATGATGGCTTTGGCATCGCCTTCACGTTTGTCAGAGCTGTAACGGTAAGCGCGAGTAAGGGCAAAAGGTCCTAAGAAGTCCGGATTTACTGCGTACACAGGACAGGCAGAGTAGCATGAATCACAGAGTATGCAGTCAGTTTGTGTTTCGGTGAGTTTCTCGTCACTGTGTGTCAGTGAAGCTTCTTTACTCTCATGAAGCCATGCTGTACTTTTTAGCAGTGTCTCTTTGGCCTTGTTTTTATCTACTTTGAGGTCACGTAGGACTGGGTGGTATTGCAACGGTTCTACTACATCACCATCTTGTACTTTATGAGCACAAGAGAGTACCTCTCTACCATTTACACGAACAGCACAGGTACCACAGACAGAAGCACGGCATCCTGCAGAAAATGTCAGTGAGGCATCTTGGTTCTCTTTGATCTCGTAGAGGGCTGCAAGAAGTGTCATAGATTTGGAGATTTCAAATTCTTCAATGCTTTTATCTCTTTGAATAGATATTTTCATAATATAAATCCTTCTGTAGGTCGGGTTGCCCTCATCCCGACGTTTATTAAAGATGCAGAAGATATTTTTTTGCAAATAAGTGTCGGGATCAGGAGAACCCGACCTACGGATGAAATAGAGTTATTTTTCATTCTGTCTCCTTCTTCCATTGCAAAACAATATGCTTTTTAAAATCCTCATTTTCCTCTTCAAACCCTACTTTAAAATGAGCGCCACGACTCTCATCTCTGGCAATGGCTGAGGAGATAACAGTAGGTGCAAGCAGTAGGGCATTGCTGAACTCTAAAAAGTCTATGAGGTTTGTGTTGTTGGTTGGGCTTTTGTCTTCTATGCCTATCTTGTTTGAAAGTACTTGCATGGCAATGACTTCATCAAGCGCTTTGGTCAGAGTATCGTTGTGTCTTACGATGCCAACATTTTGGTAAAAGAGTTTACCAAGAGCCTCTCTTTGCTCATAGAAGTTTACACTGCTCTCTTGTGCATAGATACTTTCAAGATGGGCTTTGTCTTTTTGCAGTTGTGTGTCATCTGCGGGTTTAGAGCTTGCATAGATAGAGTGTTTGTAGGCATTCTCCCCTGCAAACCTTCCAAAAGCAGTGATCTCAAGCAGGGAGTTCCCACCAAGACGGTTGGCTCCGTGTACTTTGGCATTGGAACATTCACCTACGGCAAAGCACCCTTTGATGCCTGTGACTTCCAGTGCATAGTCCACATCTATGCCACCCATGGTGTAGTGTGCAACTGGCTTGATGGGGATGAGTTCTTTGGCAGGATCTACATGTTCATGCAGTTTACACAGAGCTATCTCTTGAGGTAGAAGCTCCATGAGTTTTTCCTCACCCAAATGTCTGACATCGAGGAAAACTTCTTTATTTTCCTGAAGTTCTTTAAAGATGGCTCTGGCTACTTCATCTCTGGGTTTGAGTTCATCCACAAAACGCTCACCCTCAGAGTTGACCAGGTACCCGCCTTCGCCTCTGGCACTCTCGCTTATGAGGATGCTGGAGTGTTTGAGTGCAGTAGGGTGGAACTGTATGAACTCCATGTCACTTACAGCACCGCCCGCACGAAGCACAGCTGCCACCCCGTCACCGGTAGAGCCGTAAGCATTGGTAGTAAAGCCATGATAGAGACTACCGTATCCACCTGTAGCAAGGATGACAGATTTTGCATCTATCTGTTTGACTTCGCCTGTGCGGATGTCTAAAAAGGTTGCTCCCTTAGCTACCCCATCTTTAGTGATAAGGTTGAGTAGATAGTGTTCATCCATAAAGTCTATGTTCTCTTTCAAGCAGGTGTCATAAAGTGTATGGAGTATCTTGAGTCCTGTGTAGTCCTGTGCGTAACACGCACGTTTGGCGGAAGCTCCACCCATTTGGCGCTGTGCTATAGAAAGTGTTGAGTGTTGAGCGGTGAGCGTTGAGGAAGGGGTGATACGGCTAAAAGGTACCCCTAAATGTTCCAGCCACTCTATGGTCTTAGGTGCATCAGCACACATTTGCCGTACCATAGCTTCATCACAAAGTCCATGTGCGGATTTGATAGTGTCTGCAATGTGGGAGCTTATATGGTCTTCACTCACATTTCCAAGAGCGGCATTGATGCCTCCTTGTGCCATGGAAGTTTGTGAGTTGGTAGGGTAGCTCTTTCCTGCCACAAGTACGGAAGCTCCTGATCCTTTAGCAGAGAGTGCAGCAGTTAAGCCTGCACCACCACTTCCAATAATAAGTACATCAACCATACAAAGTTCCTTTGTCTATTATCATTAATAAAATATTGTCGTTGCGAACGCCCTTGAAAGCGAAGCGATTCGAGAGCAATGACGCTTTTTGCCTACTTTTACTAAAAAAGTAGATAAACCCAAAATATGCAATAGAAATCATAAAACTATCATTTATCATTGAGCCTAGGGCATTCACAAGAAAATCATCGATTAACCTTTGGGTTAACCTTAAATTTTTTGTAAACGCCCTAAACTCAAGCATAAACGCTATTTTCATAATCCTATTGCATAATTTGGGATAAAGAAATTAGCATAAAGTAAATGCATATGATATGCAATAAACATTAAATAAGTTTTAAAAAAGTTTTAATGTTGTCAAATATGCCTTTAAGAAGCTTAACTCTGGCTTCTTTGCTTGTCCATGCGATGTGTGGCGTGATGAGAAGTTGGTGTTGATTTTTGATTTTCATAAGAGGATTGTCCTCTGCGATAGGCTCAGGGGTAAGTACATCTAAACCTGCATAGATCTCTCTTTTATCCAGTTCTGCGGCCAGATCGGCTTCATTGATGATGCTTCCTCTTCCAAGATTAAGTAGCACCGAACCCTCTTTCATCAGCCTTAAATTTGAAGCATTGATGAGGTTCTGTGTTTTGTCATTGAGTGGGCAGTGTATGGAGATGATGTCACACTCTTGTAACATATTCTCAAGTGTTACATGTGGGTATTTCTGTCCATAGTTCTCCCCACTGGTCGAGAAGTAGCAAACATTCGCACCAAAAGCTGTAGCTACACGTGCCACCTCTTTACCGATGCTTCCCAGACCGATGATCCCCCACTTTTTCCCTGAGATCTCATAAAATGGTTTTGAAACGTCTGTAAAGAGCCCAGACTTAGACCATGCCCCGCTTTTGACTGCATTGTCATAATAAGCCAGTTTCTCCACCAGGTAAAGTGCCATTGCAAAGGTATGTTGTACTACGCTTCCAGTAGAGTATCCTGCGACATTCTTCACTTCTATGCCCATGGTCTTGGCTGCATCCAGATCGACATTGTTCATCCCTGTAGCAGCGATACAGATGAGTTTGAGCTGTGGTGCTTCCTCCATCATCTGCGCTGTGATGACCACTTTGTTGGTGATGATGATCTCAGCGGTTTTAATGCGATCCAGTGTCTCTTCAGGACGGGTCGTCTGGTAGGTTGTCACTTCACCGAAGTCACCTAGCGGGCTAAGGTCCAAGTCCTCTCCGAGTGTTTTTGCATCGAGTATGACGATCTGTTTCATAACTTAATCTCCTTGTAGGGTAATAATAATAGTTCTGCTGCTTGCATAGTCTCTGTGTTCAAAAAGATAAACCCCTTGCCAGGCTCCAAGTGATAGTCTCCCTCCACTTAAAGGAATAGTGAGTGAGGTGCCAAGAAGCATATTCTTTAGATGTGCAGGCATATCATCACTCCCCTCATAGGTGTGTTGGAACTTTGAGTAGGATTCCGGGATGAGGTCATTCATAAATGTTTCAGCGTCACTGCGTACAGAGGGATCGACATTTTCACTGATTGTCAGACTGGCACTGGTGTGTTGTAAAAAAAGGTGTGCGATGCCTGTAGAGACAGAGCCGTCAAAAAGTGCTTTTATCTGATCTGTGATAAGGTGCATCCCCCTTTTGTAAGGGGGAAGTGTAAGCGTATACTGCTTAGTGGTCATTGATCTGATCGACGATCTGCGTAGCTCTACGCTTTGCCTCTTCGACTTCATCCAGTACAAGTGAGACTGCCATACGACGACCTACATGAGACTCTGGTTTTCCGAAGACTCTTACGAAGCTGTCTTTTGTGAAAGCATCATCAGGAATCTCAAGGCTTGGGTTATGACTCTCATTTTTAGCTTTGTACGCACCACACGCACCACTACCATAGAAAGTAAAGTCAAGTGGCAGACCCAGTACCGCTCTTACATGAAGTGCAAACTCACTTTGGCTTTGGGTGATGAGTGTGACCATCCCTGTGTCATGTGGGCGTGGACTGAGCTCAGAGAAGTAAACCTCTTCATCTTTGACGAAGAACTCTACACCGAAGATACCTCTGCCCCCAAGACCATCTGTCACGGACTTAGCGATCTCTTGAGCCTTTTTAAGTGCTTCAGCACTCATCTGCATAGGCTGCCATGAGAGAACGAAGTCACCATCTTTCTGTACGTGACCTATGGGCTCACAAAAGGTTGTGCCGGTTTCATTACGGATAGTCAAAAGGGTGATCTCATAGTCAAATGGTACAAACTCCTCTACGATGAGTTCACTTGCATCACCACGTGCCTCTTTGGCTATCTCCCAGGAGTTCTCTATATCCTCTGCTGTTCTGGCGATGCTTTGACCGTGACCGGAAGAACTCATCACAGGTTTAATGACACAAGGGAAACCTATGCGTTCACCTGCATCTTTGAGTCCTTCAAGTGTGGTTACAAATTCATATTCGCTTGTTTTAAGACCAAGTTCTTCAGCTGCAAAAACACGGATGTTCTTACGGTTCATAGTTTTGTTTACCGCTTCAGCATTTGGAATCACATGAAAACCTCTTGCTTCTGCTTCAAAAAGTGCATCGATGCTGATGGCTTCTACTTCTGGCAAAATGTAGGTAGGTTGCTCTTTTTCGATGAGAGCAAGTACGGCTTCTTTGTCTTGCATATCGATGGCATACGAACGGTTGGCTACAAGATGTGCAGGTGCATTTTCGTACTTGTCAACAGCAATGACTTCAACACCAAGCCTTTGTGCTTCTATAGCAACTTCTTTACCAAGTTCACCGGAACCAAGTAACATAATTTTGATAGCATCTTTTTGTAATGGGGTTGTAAATGTCATAGGGAAACCTTTGAAAAAATATTAGAATTATTTTAGCGAAAAGTTAGATAAGGTGTAATGAGTTCATGGAAGGTTAGATTGAAAAAGTATGACAACTTGACATATTTTTCCTACTGGGTAAAAAATTTTGTTAGAATTTTTGTGCATGTTATGACTAGGTTTTGCAAGTGGAGATTTTATATCTTGGCAGGGTTGGGGCTTGGGCTAGCCCAAGAGAAAGGATATGCAATGCGTATTCTAGGCATAGTCATACTGTTGCTGGTTATCCTCACCATTCGGTGCTGGTAGCCCAATAGTAGAGTCAAAGAGGTGCAACTCTTTGGCTCCATGCGAAGATTATAGCATAAAAGCTATAAAATGAAAAATCTATCTGCTTCTCCAACGCCTCATAATTTGACAGTCTCTTTAAAGGTGAAGCCTAGCATTAGAAATTGGTACCATCTGTAGGGGGCGATTGCCATCGCACCATTATATATTTGCATACAATAAAATTTGATACAACATAAAATATTTGTGTTTGAAAGATAAAAATCAAGATTATTTCTGTTTGAATATTTGGTGCGATGGCAATCGCCCCCTACGAATCCACCACCTCACGCTCCAACCTCTCCAACGTCTCATAATTCTCTTTGGACTTTTTAACAGCCTCTTCAAATGCGAAGCCTAGCATGATGATTTTGTAGAGGTTTGGTTTGTTTTTTCTCCAGTTTCTTAGAGTTACAGGTGTAATGTCTAGGTAAATGGCTTTATCTCTTTGGGTCATTTTATTGCCTTTTTTACTTATAAAGCTAACTTATATGACCTAATTTCCCAACACATTAAATATTTTTCTTTTTATGACAAAAAAAGCAAATATTTAACTACACAAAGAGTAAAATAGTTAAATATTTTCTAAAAAATACAAAAAAAGGGAAAATCTAATGCTATCCAATACTACTCTACCTCTTATAGAACATATGGAAACCCTCTTTAAAACTTCTAAAAAATTTACAGACAAAGAGGGGAAACTTTTTATTCCAAAAATCCTTGAAGCGATAGAAAAAATAGATAGCGACCTAATCAAACTACTTTTAAGTGACAAAAAAGCCAAAGAGCAGTTTTTTATAAAGGTAGAGGATGTCTATGTACTGAACCAAAATGATCTCATAGAGTTTTTTACGATGAATGAGTATTTTGACCACTCATTTACCAGCTATACTAACAAGATAGGGCTTATCAAAAAAGATAGTTTTATCAAAAAGTTTGATGATGTGGTGTTGGCATTTCCTTATAAAGATTGTGTTTTAGAGGGTGGGCAGACCAAAGATGAGCAGAAGAAAAAAGAGATTTTTTACAATGCAATCATAAGCCGTGATGAGATAGATAGACTTTTTGAGCCAAAAGTCTTGACCAATGTTAAACGTTATGACAAAGAGGGTAAGCATAGCGTAGAAGAGATAAAAGAGGATGATAATCTTATCATCAAAGGTAATAACCTTTTGGCATTGCATAGTTTGAAAAAGAGGTATGCAGGGAGAGTGAAGTTGATTTATATTGATCCACCTTATAATACAGAGAATGATAGTTTTCAATATAACGATAGTTTTACACATTCTACTTGGCTTACTTTTATTAAAAATAGGCTTGAAGTGGCAAGAGAATTTTTATCTGATGATGGAATATTATTTATTCATCTTGATAATAATGAAGAAAGCTATTTGAAGGTTTTATGTGATGAGATTTTTGGTAGAGATAATTATCTAAATACTATTGCTGTAAGGTCTTCTACTGCAAGTGGAATGAAAACAGCTCATAGAGAAAGAACCATTATTAAGCAAAAAGATTTTATTTTAACTTATAAAAAAACAAAAAATATCTCATTGAATCCTCAATATATGAAAAAAGAAAAATGGGATACGCATTATTCTTATATGCTTGATAAAAAGAATATGAAGATATTAAAATTAAAAGATGTGCTATTAGAGAAAGGAATTTTATCAGATAAAGAAACATTAAATGATTTAGATATTCAAAATAAAGATTTTGTTCATTTTTATATAAAACATAAAGATGAAATTTTTCAAACAGCACCAGAGTTACCAGTTGAAATAAAAAAGCTCTCAAAAGAAAAGAAAGATGAAATAATTCCATATGGAGAAGAGAAAAATATTAATTATGCAATAAATGGACGAAGGCTTACATTTTTGTCAAAAACATTAAAGCCAATATATTATAATCAAAAAATTGAAGAGGATTTGGCTACATTGCTATGTGATTTTTGGGATGATATAGATTTTCAAAATACTCAAAATGAGGGAGGAGTACCTTTTCCTAATGGGAAAAAACCTGAACTATTACTTTATCGAATTATCAGTTTAACTACCAATGCAAATGACATAGTTATGGACTTTCACTTAGGAAGCGGAACAACTTGTGCAGTAGCTCACAAAATGGGCAGAAGATACATAGGTATTGAGCAGATGGACTATATAGAAGATATAGCAGTTGAAAGGATTAAAAAAGTGATAGATGGAGAGCAAGGAGGTATAAGTAAAGCTTTAAATTGGCAAGGTGGTGGAAGTTTTGTCTATGCCGAACTAAAAGAGATAGATAACTTTTTAAATACACCTATCGCTAAGTTAAATAAAAATATGCAGTATCTCCCTATTAGCGAGATAGAAGATGAGGAGTATAGCATATCATCAGAGGAGATAAAGCTAAATAAAAAGTTTTATGGACTAGATAATGAGTAGAGTGCTATACCAAGAGATACAACAGGCTTATGAGTATGTAGGAAAGCCCCAGATACCATCATCTATCAGTGACAACCTCAAACATAAGCTAAGAGGCTACCAAGTAGAGGCATTAGAGAATTTTGTATTTTATCAGAGCAAGAGCTTAAAACATAAAAATATACCCCACAAACATCTACTCTTTCACATGGCAACGGGAAGTGGAAAGACCAATATTATCGCAAGTACGATTTTGTACCTCTATGAACAAGGCTATAGAGATTTTATCTTTTTTGTCAATACAAACAATATCATTACAAAAACTAAAGAGAATTTGCTCAATGGATTGAGTAGTAAATATCTTTTTGCTGAGCAGATACGCATCGATAATAAAGAGGTTAGAGTCAATCTTATAGAAGATACTTTCGATAGCAGTAGGACTGATGATATCAATATCTTGTTTACAACAATCAACAAACTGCATATTGATTTAGAGACGACTGTCAAAGAAAACAGCATAACCTATGAGGATTTTAAAGAGAGAAAAATAGTGATGATAGCCGATGAAGCCCATCATCTCAATGCCAATACAAAAAGCCAAAAAGAGAGTGAACAAAACTGGGAGAGAACTACTCAAAATCTGCTTAATATGAATGAGAAAAATATCCTTTTGGAGTTTACAGCTACACAAGATTTGACAGATACAAAAATAGCCCAAAAGTATAGAGATAAAATCATCTATGACTATACGCTTAAAAAGTTTAGAGATGACGGCTACTCCAAAGAGATAAAGCTTATTAGTGATAACTTTGATGATAAAAAACGGATGCTTCAAGCTGTGATGATAAGTGAATACAGACGGCTTGTGGCTCAAAAAAAGTTAAATCTAAGCATAAAGCCTGTAGTGATGTTTAAGAGTGTCAAAAATACCGTGGATGCTGATGCCAAATTTGAAATGTTTGCAAAGCTTATAGAACAGTTAAGTATTGAAGAGATTGATGAGGTTTTTCAGACTTCTGGACTCGAAGCCATAGAAAAGTTGCAAAGTTATATTGAAGATAAAGAGATTTTTGTAAAACAGTTACAGTATGGATTTGCTAGGAAAAACTGTTTGGTCATTCACTCAAAGGTAAAAGATAAAGAGCAGAAACTTCAATACCTCAATAGCCTTGAAGATGAACATAACCCCATGAGGGCTATCTTTGCTGTTGATATACTCAATGAGGGATGGGATGTACTCAATCTTTTTGATATAGTCAAGCTTGATGAGGTTAAAAAGAGTGCAAGTTCTACAGTCAGTGAAGCCCAACTCATAGGACGAGGGGCGAGGTATTTCCCTTTTGTGTATGATAATGCCAACAGATATAAAAGAAAATTTGATGAAGAGATAGATGATCCATTAAAGATACTTGAAGAGATGTATTTTCACAGTATTAATCAAAGCGACTATATCAATGCCATTACCAAAGAGCTTAGAAGAATAGGGCTGCTTGATGAGAAAGAGGAGAATGCCCAAACCGTTACACTGAAAGTCAAAGAGAGTTTTTTAAACCATAGTCTTTATAAAGAGGGAGTCATCTATGTAAACAGAAGAGTTGAACAAAAAAGAGAAGAGATTAAGGGTATAGGTGACTATGTGGCTTCATATAAAAGCCAAAAAAGGTATATCGATAACCAAAGTCATGAACTTATGGTCTATGAAGATGAGGTTACGGAGGTGACTTTTTTTCATGTTCAGAAGTTTGTGGTAAAAGAGTTGGAGAGTGATTTGGTGAGATTAGCCATCAATCAAAAACCGTTTTTCTACTTTGCTAACTTGAAAAAGTATTTTATTCATCTAAGAAGCATAAGAGAGTTTATAGACAGTAGTAATTATTTGGCTGAGGTTACCTTTGCACTACATACCACTAAACCCTTTGAGCTAACCAATGGAGTGGTTTTGGACTATTTGTTAGAGTTGCTCGATATAATAGAAAAAGAGATTGTCAAAAATGCTAAAAACTATGTAGGAAGTTGTGCATTTTACCCAGTTAGAATAAGCCAAAAAATCCCACCACAAAAGAGACTGAAACTTAAAGAGAGTGATAGCCCTATTCATAGAGTAGAAGATTGGTATATTTTTGAGCCTCATAATGGAACCATAGAAGAGATGCACTTTGTGGAGTTTATCAAAGCTTCAATGAGTGAGCTTCAAAAACATTATGCAGAGGTTAAACTCATAAGAAATGAAAAAGCATTTGATATTTTTAGCTTCGATAAAGCTCTTGATGGTGCAAAGTTTGAACCTGATTTCATCTTATTGCTAAAAGATAAAGAGGGGTGTTTCTATCAAGTTTTCTGTGAACCCAAAGGAGAACATCTTTTTGAGTATGACAAATGGAAAAATGAATTTTTAGAAGCGATTACAGAGTGTACGAAAGAGAAGAGATTGCTTTTAAAAGATATGAATGTTAAAGCTTTACCTTTGTATGAGAATGGGTGTTATAGGGTTTTGGGATTACCGTTTTACAATAATGCTTTGGAGAGTGATTTTAAAGTTGAGTTTGAGGAAGTTTTATTACGATAAATAATTAAAAATGAAAGATGTTATTAAATGGGTTTTTATACTACTTGTATTATGGAAGCCCTATTTGGTACTACTCTTTGTTGTGTACTTGATTGGTGGGTTGTAGGGGGCGATTGCCATCGCACCATTATATATTTGCATACAATAAAATTTGATACAACATAAAATATTTGTGTTTGAAAGATAAAAATCAAGATTATTTCTGTTTGAATATTTGGTGCGATGGCAATCGCCTATGCAATTTGTTAATAAAATCGTATGATATATTAGGTTTTATTTTGGTATTTGTAATCTTGGTGCGATGGCAATCGCCCCCTACGGTTTTTTATAAATATGACAATTTGACATATTTTTTGGGTTGGTTGTTTTCTTTTGTTAAAATTAAAAATGGCAGATTATAAGCGACTCTTTTTAGAAGGGCATAGTTACTACTTGACTATTGTTGCCCATCGACGTAATCCTATCTTGATAGATAATATTGAAGCATTACGAGAGAGTTTTCGCCAAAGTAAGCAATATTATCGTTACAGTATAGATGCTATTGTGGTGTTGCCTGACCATCTGCATATGATAATCACACCCAAACAAGCCAAAGAGTATCCTAAAATTGTGAGAGCCATTAAATATAATTTCTCTATCAAAGTAACCCAAGAGGAAGAACAATCTATGGCACGACACAAAAAAGGGATGAACCCCATATGGCAAAAACGATATTATGAGCATACCATCAGAGATGAAAAAGATTATCTGCGGTGTTTAGAGTATATGAAAAATAATCCTATCAAACATGAGCTGGTAGAGAACCCAAAAGAGTGGAAATATTCATCATTCACGTAGGGGGCGATTGCTATCGTACCAAAAGCATGAAGAGTTTTTTAAGGATCTTCTTGCGAGTTGCAATTTTAAAAATTAGCCAAAAAAAAAGGCAACCAGAGCCAAAGCCCTAATTGCCTTTTCATCCGGTAAAAGTTTGGTAATCATCCGAACTTTATAAAGGAGGTCTCTTGAACGAGTACAAATGTATTATAATATAATATTGTGTGGAATGCAAATTGCGAGGAGTTTATTATAGTTTGTAGTAAAATATAGATTGAGTAGCAGAGCCAAAGCTCTGCCAAAGACTGGATTACAGTCTAGACTCGTATCTTCTGAGCATGAAAAGTTTTTTAAGGATCTTCTTGCGCGTTGCAATTTTCTCTTTTTTTCTTTTTTCAGTTTCAGTTTCGTAGTGCTGTCTAGCTCTCGCTTCAGTTACGATAAGGTTTCTGTCACATTGTCTTTTGAATTTTCTGTAAGCGTCATCAAATGAATCACGTGAAGTTAGTTTAATTCCTGGCATCGAAAAGCACCCCCTTCCTTATCAAAATTTTTTACCATGAGATCTCCTTTTGCAGAAGCAAAGCTCCTACAAAATTCCTCTCACTAAAGCTTCACCAAAATGGTTCAGATTATGGGTAAAAGAGATAAATATGAAGCGGATTATATCCAAACAAGTTTAATTTATGCTAACTGGCCTTACGCACTTTATTCTGTTTTTTACAATTTCCGTCTCCATTTGAGCCGAGGCGTTGTTTCTCTCTTCATTTTTTTAGATGAGATGCGTTAAATAAACGACAACTGTTTGTCGTTTATAGCATTGAAACCGAAATGGTCGGAGCAAAGCGTAGCCATGAAGGCAGAAGCAAAAAAGCGTCGTTATTCTCGAATCGCTTCGCTTACAAGGTCGTTCATAACGACAATGCACACTCCGTGTGATTTAACAACAAGTTATTTCTTACTGCGTAAGGTCAGTTATGCTAAGATGATAGTAACCATAAGGAGACTAGTGATGCAAAAAGTATTTAAATCCTGTTATGACTTAGATAAAAAATGTTACGAGACGTATGGACTCACGGAAGATATACTTATGGAACATGCAGCCAGAGGAATGGCTGAGTATATTCAAAATCATTTTGATAAAGGCTCCTCTGTGCTCATTGTAGCAGGTGTGGGCAACAACGGTGCAGATGGCATCGTTCTTGCTCGGCAACTGCATGGGGAGTATGATGTGAGATTGGTCGTGCCTTTTGGAGTCAAATCAGAGATGGCAAAATTGCAGCTTCAGAGAGCAGATGCCTTAGGTGTAAAAAGAATCACCGAACTCCATGATGCTGATGTGATAGTCGACGCCATTTTTGGAGCAGGGCTTAATAGAAATATCGATGAGAAAGTACAACATATCCTTCATCAACTGAACAGTTTTCAAGGACATAAGATCGCGTGTGATGTACCTACCGGTGTAAGCCAAAATGGAGTATTGGTGCCTATGGCTTTCAGGGGAGATGTGACCATTACGATGGGGGCTTATAAAGAGGCGCTATATTTGGATGATAGTAAGGATGATATAGGCAAGATAATCCGTGTTGATCTGGGTGTCAGCAGTATACTGTATGAAGGGGATAGTGATACCTTTGTGCTTGAGTCATTTGACTTAAAACTGCCAAGTAGAGTAGCTCAATCTACACACAAAGGAGATTTTGGACATGCAGCCATTTTTTGTGGAGAGAAAGAAGGTGCAGGTATCATTGCAGGAATGGCAGCAGCAACATTCGGTGCAGGGCTTACAACGCTGGTCGTCCATGCAAAAGTCTCTCCTCCTGCATACTTGATGCACGCAACAGTAGTGCCGGACAATGCTTCAGCTTTGGCCATAGGTATGGGACTCGGGGAACATTTTGAGTGTGAATTTTTACAAAAGTATGTTGTAGAGAGCCACTTGCCTATTGTTTTGGATGCAGACAGTTTTCATAGTGAAGAGATCTTATCTGTTTTAGAACAAAAAGAGAGGGAGATTGTCATTACCCCACACCCTAAAGAGTTTATTGTGATGTGGAAGATACTTACAGGAGAACAACTCACGGTGTCAGAAGTACAAGCCAAACGTTTTGAAATGGTGCGTAAGTTTAATGCCAGGTACCCACATGTTACGCTTTTGCTCAAAGGTGCCAATATGCTTATCATGCAGGAAGAACGATTGTACATTAACCCTCTGGGGTCTTCCAAACTCAGCAAGGGTGGCAGTGGTGATGTGCTCTCCGGTCTCATAGTTTCACTGCTTGCACAAGGTTATATGGCTATCGATGCAGCCATTCAAGCTTCATTAGCGTTAGTGACTGCGGCACAGAATTATGATGGAAGCTCTTATTCGATGTTGCCTGTAGACCTGATAGATGAAGTAGGGAGGTTGGAATTATAGAAGCAGACCTGTGTATCTATCCAAAGGGTATACACATAAGTGCACCCCTACATTTAAATATTTTAATGTAAAATTCTTTTATGAAAAAAATAGCTGTACTTTTTAGTGGCAAAGGTTCTAACTTTGCCCATATTGTCAAGACTTTACACCAAAAGGAATTTGAGGTTGTCGTAGCATTGACAAATAACCCAAATGCTGATGGCATAGCCATTGCAAAAAAGCATGCTATTTCTTTAGAAGTGATAGACTCAAAAATCTATGAGAGTAGAGAATCTTTCGATGCGGTAGTAGTAGAACGATTGCAACAGTACAGCCCGGACTTGACTGTACTTGCAGGCTTTATGCGTATCTTGACAGTAGTATTTACAGAGCAGATCAAAGCCATCAATCTTCATCCCTCTTTACTTCCTAGGCATAAAGGACTTAATGCCATAGAAAAAAGTTATGGAGATGAGTATCCAACAGGTGGTGTTTCTGTACATTGGGTAAGTTCTGAACTTGATGGTGGAGAGGTGATTCTACAAAAAGAGATTTCAAAAGAGGAGTTGAGCTTTGAAGCCTATAATGAAAAGATACGAAGCATTGAAAAAGATGCACTGGTAGAAGCTATCAGGGTGATACATCATTAAATTTCTATTTTATATCTGCATGTATACTTTGCACCTTTAGATGTAACTGTACTTTCATAGAGATTAATTTCTGGTAAGATCAGCCCTAGTTTTTTTTCACGATATGCTTTGAGTTTCTCCTTGTAAGCTTTATAATCATGTATGTTCTTGATGCGACATAGAGTGATATGTGGTTTAAAACGATAGAGATCAAATTCTGCTTCTTTAAACTCTCTTGCTTTGCTGTAGAGTAACTTCTCCTCGGCTTTGGCAAAGAAAATTCTTGGAGGCCGCCCGAAATACCCCATTTTAGAGATGCTTACTTCACTTTCTAGTGGCGATACCTTTTTGAGTTTATCGATGATATGTTTCACTTCTTTTAAATCACCCAAAAATACCCAGGTCAAATGCAAGTTCTCCTCTTCTACCCACTTCCCCTCAATGATCTCTTTGAAATCCTCTTGTATGGATGTATAGTTATCAAGTTTGACAGGGGAAGCAATAAAGAGTCTCATGGAGTGCCTTTTCGGTATTTTGTTATATTTTTAATTGATATGTCATTATATGATATTTCAACAGATTTTTGAAAAATGAAGATACCTCGTACCTTATGGATCGGGGAGTTTCATTAAACTGACAGCTTTCATAAAGTTTTATAAACCTTTTGTTAGATATGATTATAAGATTTATTTTATATATATAAAGAGAAAAATAGGAGGTAGTACATAATGTCAATATTAAAAGCATCAATATTATTTTCTAAAGCATCTAATGTGTATTCGCAATTAAGATTTATCAATAGTAAAGAAGGTACCGGAAAGTACAGAAAACTTCTAGATACATTAGATATCTTATATGGAAGAGACAACACAAAAGAATATCGGGATCAGCTGCAAGATTTTATAGATAAATATGGTGAAGATATTTATCAAAAATCTCTTGAGCTCAGTGATGATAATTTTTGGTTAGAATAAAAATATGATACATTTAGATTCAACAGTATGAGGAAGAGGGTGAGGGTTGAAATACTACAGCGATGAACAAAATAAAAAAGCAAGCTATATGCTTTTTTACATCGTGCAAATGTTCATATTACTTATCGTGTATAGTTTTGTCTATACCTCTTTTTTGGCAGTGAAGCTCGCTATAGCCAAATATTCTTTGACTTTTATGGCATACATGCCTGTGGTATTGGCTTTTGTGGTCTACCCTGTGGTCCTTTACAAAGCCAGACAGATGTTCCAAAAAGAAAAAAGATTGCGTGCTGTGGGTTGGATGATGGGATGGGCTTCTCTTATCATCATACTGCTGTATGCACATCTTTCTCAGCTGGCAGGAGTATAATACGCTTTAAAAAGAGATAGCGTGATACGACTTTTTCCACCCAAACATCAAAAGATACTCAAGCTTTCCATCCCCGCGGCAATTAATTCACTATTGGATATGCTGCAAGTGATCACTGACCTCATAATGGTAGGGCGTATCTCTGCATTTGCTGTGGCAGCTGTAGGACTTGGATTGCAGTCACTTATGTTTGTTTTTGCCGTGCTGACCCTGTTGCATGTAGGTACATCCGCTTTGCTTTCACGCTTTGTGGGAGCAGGTCAGATAAAACGGGCTTCCACAGGGCTTTCAACACTGCTTCAATTTGCATTCCTGTTGAGTCTACCGGTGATGGTGGCATGGTATTTTCTTGCTTCTAACATCTATGTATGGTTTGGAACAGCACCTGAGGTAGTGGCACTTGGAGCAGATTATGTGCAGATGCTTACATGGATGATGCCTTTTGTTTTTATGAAACTGGTTTTTGTCTCAGCACTTAATTCTGCAGGAGATACCCATACACCCATGAAGGTCAAGATAGGCTCTATCATTCTCAACGTCATCTTAAATTATCTCTTTATCTTTGGACATTATGGTTTCCCGGAACTTGGTGTGATGGGTGCGGCAGTGGGGACAGTCATAGTAAATATGTTAGAGTTTATCGTGTATGTGGTCTTGTACCTCAGACATAAAACACCCTACATTCCTCTATGGCACTACTCTAAAGTGCTACTCTCACGTGCACTTAAAGTAGGGATACCGGCATCGTTTGAGCGGTCGCTTACTTTTGGAAGTTTTATGCTCTTCACTATCATCATCGCTCACTATGGTACCGAGGTATTGGCAGGATACCAGATAGGATTGCGTGTAGAGGGCTTGGCATTTATGCCAGGTATCGGGTTCACCATTGCAGCGATGGCATTGATGGGGCAGGGACTGGGTGCGAAGAAGCCTGAGCAAGCAAAAGAAGATGTGCTTCTTGTACTTAAGTACACTTCGGGATTTATGTTTTTTCTTTCATTCTTTATGATATTTACGCCGGAGAAGATCGTATGGCTTTTTACGGATGATGCCAAAACCATCAAAGAGGCAAGCCTTTATTTGGTTATTGTAGGATTTTCTCAGATCCCTTTGGCATTTAACTTTGTACTTTCAGGAGCACTTAGAGGGGCAGGTGACAGTAAGCGAACTTTGAAGATAAATCTTATCTCTCTGTGGTTCGTACGTATCATCCCTGCATTTTTACTCTCATGGTATTTTGAGTCTATCCTTTTTGTCTATCTGGCAATGATCTCAGATACCTTTGTGAAAGCAACATGGCTTTGGATCACCTTTAATAAAGGTGAATGGCAAAAGATAAAAGTCTAGGGGTCCGACAGACTCCTAGCTCATTGTCCTTACATCTAAAAAACTACCACTTTCATACTTTAAAAGTGTATCAAATATAGATATAAGCAGTTTGGCTGCTTCTCTAGGGGTTTGGATCTTTCCTTCTTTCAGTTTTTTAGCAGATGGGAATATTTGGTCATCTACTTTGTTGATGATATGCCGCACCATAGATGTATCTATAACACCGGGAGCAAGTGCAGTGAAATGGATATCAGGTAACTCTTTTGCATAGATAGAGAGCAGCATATTCAGCCCGGCTTTGGAAAGTGAATATGCACCCCAGCCTTTCGATCCGTTGACTGCTGCTCCTGAACTGATACCTATTACTTGTTTAACATATGCATATTCATGAAGTGTATCGATGAGCTCTTTGTTTGCCCAGACATTGAGTTCCATAACCTCTTTGATTTTTCCTAAGTTGGTTTGATTTAACATTTGGATTTCACCGAGTATTCCGGCATTGAGGATCACTATGTCAAAAGAATGATTTGCTATGAATGTCTTGATCTCTGCCTTGATCATAAAGGTCTGACTCAAATCATAAGGGAAAAAGAAAAAGTGGGGATCGGTGCTGAATATCTTTGGAAATGATCTGCCAATGGCATAAACTCTATCACCATTGGCAAGATATTCTCTGGCCAATGCTTTACCTAGCCCGGAACTGACACCTGTAATGAGTATATTCTTCATAATGTAATCCTTTTTTTCTCTTGCTGTGCTATAATTATAACAAAGTAGATTATATTTATTGCAAAGGATAAGAATGAGTAAAGAAATAAGAAGTCTGGATGAAAGAATTGAACGTATTTATCGAATGGCAAAAGAGCACTTTGGTGAAGTACGTTTTGCAGGGATCAAAAAACATAAGAAGATAGGTTGGGTAGCAAAGGTACAGTTTGATGAATTTGAATCACTTGTTGCGGAGGGTGAGACAGCGGAAGAAGCATTGAAAAATCTACGTAAGCGACTTAAGAAGATCATTGACCGTTACAATATGGTGTAAATTTTGAAAAAAAATATTATCTTAATCGGTTTTATGGGCATAGGTAAAGGGACCACAGCCCGTGCCTTTACAAAGAAATACGGGACCTATATTATAGATACAGATGATCTGATAGAATCCAAAGAGAACAAGGAAGTAAAAAAGATCTTTGAAAAAAAAGGTGAAGCATATTTTAGACAACAGGAGCAGATAACTGCTGATTGGATAGAAAAGTGTGTTAGAAATACATTCATTAGCTGTGGCGGTGGATTTTATAAAGTAAAAAACCTTAAAAAACTCGGAACGGTTGTATTGCTTGATGCTTCCTTCGAATGGATACATAATCGTCTGAAAACAGCCAAGAATGCTGAAGCAAAATTAGCAAAAAGACCACTCTTCGCTCAGGAAAAAGAAGCAAAAAAGCTTTATAAAGAGCGGGAAAAAGCCTATAGAAAAGTAGCCGATGTCATTGTCAATGTTGAAGATAAAAATATTGATGATATCATAGATGAGATAGCAAAGAAGTGTAAATAAAGGTAGATAAACCCCTTATTTATTGATCTTTTCAATATCAATAAAAAATTCGAGAAGTATAATCAGGATATAGAGTACGCTAATAATAAGAAGTGTATTCCCTCCATAAGAGTAGATTGCCTCTTTGGTTGATTGGATTGATTCACCTGAATTCATGATGACATATACCCAGATACCAAAAGCGATCAGGATCAAAAAACCTTTTAAGTTAAGCATGGTTGATTGTTTTATTGTTTTTTTCTTCATTTCAGATACCTTTCGTTATTTAGGACTATTTTGTTTTTTCCCCATAGACAAAACCCTTATAGATCATTGTTAAAATACCAAATATCAGCATGGTGCTTTCCTTACAGTAAGGTGCCTGCTTTGCAAAAGGAGCAGGGAATTATGAAGATCACATATCACCAAACGATCAATGTAGTAATTCCAACCAGCCTTTTTGCCATATAATAATTGTAAGTTTTTGTTCTTTTGTCATAGCAGTATTTTATCCTAATTCGATATAATTCCACCAATAAACCCTCAATGAGACTAAATGCAAAGATTTGAAACTTACCTAAAAGAGAACTTACCACAAGTACCAAGTTTTCACCCTATTTATGAAGATGCTTTAGGTGTAATGCTTGAGGCCGGGGGAAAACGTTTTCGTCCGATGTTGCTGCTTAATATTGTAGATGCTTATGAACCCATGCTTTATAACTCTGCACTACCGGTAGCGCTTGCATTAGAGATGTTTCATACCTATTCACTCATCCATGATGACCTTCCTGTGATGGATAATGCAGATCTGCGTCGTGGCCATATGACGCTTCATAAGCGTTATGATGAAGTCACAGCCATACTTACAGGGGATGCACTGAATTCTGATGCATTTTATCTTATAGCAAAAGCGCCACTTCGTGAAGATGTCAAAATAAAACTTGTTGAACTTCTTGCCCGTGACGGTGGGAGCAGAGGGATGGTACTTGGGCAAGCCATAGATTGTTATTTTGAAAACAAACCACTTGATCTTGAACAGATAAAGATATTGCATACCAACAAAACAGCTAAACTCATTGCGGTGAGTCTGCAGATGGGTGGAGTCATCGTGGGGCTTGAAAAGAAAGAACAAGAGGCACTTTATGCTTTTGGTATAGATCTTGGATTACTTTTTCAGATACAAGATGATATTATAGACGAAACACAGAGTGAAGAGGAAGCAGGTAAAACTACAAGCAACGATGGAGATAAAAATAGCTTTGTCAATCTTTTGGGCTTAGAGAAGAGCATCGAAGAAGCTGATGCTCTGGCAAAAGATCTGCAAAGACAATTTGAAAACTTCGATGAGAAGCTTCAAGATGCTTTAGGTGTAACAGTGCGGAAGTATCTTTTCCGTCATAAACAGTAGGTTTAGTATTACTAAATAGATATTTGGTAGTGCCAAACCTACATTAAATATAAAAAAGGAAGTCTCTCATGGCAATGACAGAGCAAAATAAAATGCGTAAAAAAATGGCTAACACCATTAGATTTTTAGCTGCAGATATGGTACAAAAAGCAAACTCAGGACACCCGGGTGCACCTATGGGCCTTGCAGATATTGCAGTTGTTCTTTCTGAACATCTCAACCATAACCCCAAAAACCCAAAATGGCTCAATCGTGACCGTTTGGTTTTTTCAGGAGGACATGGTTCCAGCCTTGTTTATGGACTGCTACACCTTTGGGGTTATGATGTAAGTCTTGATGATCTTAAGAACTTTCGTCAACTTGACTCTAAAACACCAGGGCATCCAGAATACGGTCACACAGAAGGCATAGAGATAACAACAGGTCCTTTAGGGCAAGGTGTTGCTAATGCAGTTGGTTTTGCAATGGCTGAAGCCTATACAGCAAACCAGGTAAACTCAGAGACATGTGAACTCATCGACCATAAAGTATACTGTTTATGTGGTGATGGTGACCTGCAAGAGGGTATTTCTTACGAAGCATGTGCCTTGGCAGGACATCTTAAACTTAAAGATCTGGTACTGATCTATGATTCAAATGAGATTACCATCGAGGGTGATACAAGCCTCGCCTGGAGTGAAGATGTAGCTAAACGTTTTGAAGCACAGAACTGGAATGTAATTAAGATCAATGGTCACTGTTATGATGATATCGATAAAGCATTTAATGAAATAAAAACGGCTACAAAACCAACCATTATCATTGCCAATACTATTATTGGTAAGGGAGCAGGTGAGTTAGAGGGGACACACCATACACATGGTGCCCCTCTGGGCGAGAAGATCATTGCTGAATCAAAAACAAAAGAGGGCTTTGATCCGGAGGTGGCATTCCATATCCCTGAAGATGTGTTGCTAAGATTTAGATGTGCAGTTGAAAAAGGTGAACTGGCAGAGAAAGAGTGGATCCATAGACAAAAAGAAGCACCACTTATCGAACAAAATGAAGCACTTGCACGCCTTCTTAATCCGGATTTTTCAAATATTGACTTCCCGGATTTTTCTGCTGATAAAGAAATGGCGACAAGAGACAGTAACGGTAAGATACTCAACGCTATAGCAACGGCTGTCCCTGGGTTTATTGGTGGATCTGCTGACCTTGCACCATCAAACAAAACTGAGCTTAAAGATATGGGTGACTTTCCTAAAGGTAGAAACATTCACTTTGGAATCAGAGAGCACTCAATGGCGGCGATCACCAATGCAATGGCACTCTATGGAACACTTATTCCGTTTAATGCAACATTCTTTGTCTTTTCTGATTATCTTAAGCCAAGTGCACGTATTGCGGCATTGACGAGTATCCAAAATTTCTTTATATGGACACATGACAGTATTGGTGTAGGTGAAGATGGCCCTACGCATGAGCCTATTGAGCATATCAGTCAGTTCAGAGCATTGCCGAACTTCTATGTATGGAGACCTGCAGATGCTACAGAAAATGTCGAAGCATGGAAAACTGCACTTACCATGAATGCGCCACACGGTTTTGTCTTGAGTCGTCAAAAACTCAAAACACTTAAACCAAAAAGAGATTTTGGTGATGTAAGCAGGGGTGCATACATTGTTAAAAAAAGAAAGAATGCAAACTTTACACTGATGGCGAGTGGTTCAGAACTTATGCCTTGTTTGAAAGCAGCGTGCTACCTTGCTCCTCTGGGTATCATTGCAAATGTTGTTTCTGTACCATGTCTTGACCTCTTCAATGAACAGGATGCAGAGTATAAAGCAGCAGTGATAGACCCCAATACAAAAGTCTTAGCTGTAGAAGCTGCCACGGCAATAGAGTACTACCGTTATGCAGATGACGTACTGGGTATGGAAACCTTTGGTGCTTCAGCACCGGCAGAGCAGCTCTTTGAGAAGTTTGGATTTACTAAAGAAGGTATTATGAAACGTGCATGTAAGTTGATGGATGTGGAGTATAAAGAGGTAGATCTAGGAGAGTGTAAACTTTAGTTTTTCGGGTTATAGATTGAGTGGTGCGGCTGAGAGGACTCGAACCTCCACAGGCTTGCGCCTACTAGAACCTGAATCTAGCGTGTCTACCAATTTCACCACAGCCGCAAATGGTATGGGTATTATAGCAAAAAAAGCACTGTAACAGCAGAAAAAAGTGCTTTTATTCTGCTATATGTCAAATTCTAAGAAAAAATCTTTTATAATCGCAATGTAGATTTCGGGGTGTAGCGCAGTCTGGCTAGCGTGCTATCTTGGGGTGATAGAGGTCGCCGGTTCAAGTCCGGTCACTCCGACCATTTAACTCAACATCCCTCTGATCTCATCTTCATCTATCAGATCTTTTTCATACTTTACTACAGCGATATTTTCTGTTTCATTTACATAACTTTCTACAATGGCTTCATGGCTTGTAAGTGCATTGACCCTGTCTCTGTCAAAAATATCCAATGGTAGGTAGACGTTTCCTCTGTTGTTCGGGTTTGGCATGGTAGCTACCCAGATAAACCAGGCTACTGAGATAATGGCTACGACTATGGCAAGTGTACCTCTGCCAAAATGCTGCATAAGATACCCGGATAAGAGACCTCCAAGGAAGATACCCACATAAGCAAAGGTATTGGCTACACCCAGTGCAGCTCCTTTTTGATGCACTTTGGCAAATTTGGCTACAAAACTTTGCAGAAGTGGTTCGAACATATTGAACCCTATGAAGAAAAAGACAACTCCTACGATGAAAACCCAAGGTGTTGTTGCAAATCCCATAGCGATAAAGCCTAGGAAGATCACAGCAACAGAGATCATAAAGACTTCTCTGCCTTTACTGTATTTTTCTCCAAATACCGCAGCCGGACCCATAGAGAGAAGCCCAAATACCATTGCTGGCAGATAGACTTTCCACAATTCTGCTTTTGCCCATCCAAAACCACCCTCAGCTACACTTTGTGTCATTACAAGCGGGATGATGAAAAATGCCATTGTCATGATAGAAGAGTGAAAAAGGAAAGTGATGTACATACGTGTGAGTGATTTGTCTTTAAAGACATCCATCATCTTAGACTCTTCCTCCGCATAACTATGTATGATCTTGGGAGGTTGCGGTACGGCAGTAAAGAGTATGCCTATTGCCATAACCGAAAGGATGGCAGTGAGCCAAAAGAGTTTGTCTATCCCCCAGTGACCTCCTACAACAGGGGCGATGATCATCGCAGCTGCAAAACTCATAGCGATCGTTCCACCCATGATAGCCATGGCATGTGCACGCTGTTCTTCTCTTACCAAGTCAGCGATCATTGCAGACACTACTGAACCAATGGCGCCAGCTCCTTGTAGGAATCGACCTATGAGAAGCATATAGATGTTATCGGAAAGAGCAGCAATAACAGAACCCGCAATAAAGATAAGAAGACCAAAAAGCAGCGTTTTCTTACGTCCTACTTTGTCACTCATCAGTCCAAAAGGTACTTGAAAAGCAGCTTGTGTCAGTGCATATCCACCCACAACAAGACCAGCAAGAAATGGTGTAGAGCCTTCCATCTCAAGTGCATAAATGGAGAGTACTGGAAGGACAATAAAGAGTCCAAAAAATCTTAATGCAACAATGAGACTGAGTGGCATAATCTGTTTAATCATGGTAATATCTCCAATAGGGTAAAATTTCTCCTAATTATATAACTTAAAGGTTAACTACTGATGAAATTAGTCTTAGCAACAAGTAACAAGGGTAAATTACGTGAATTTAAACAGATGTGTCAAGATGAAGTGGTAGCTTTTTCTGATCTGTTGGGTGAGTTTGATATCGTAGAAGACGGCGATACATTTGCAGCCAATGCTCTTATCAAAGCACGTACGATTTATGAAAAATTGGGAGAGGAATACCTGGTCATCTCTGATGACAGTGGTATTTCACTTCCCATATTGGATGGTGCACCGGGGATCTACTCTGCCAGATATGCAGGAGAGAATGTTACAGATAAAGATAACCTCTATAAACTCATTGATGCTGTGAAAGAAAAAGGTCTGAAATCAACACCGGCGTACTATACAGCGGCTATTGCCATCGTCTCCAAGTATGGTGAATATGTAGTGCATGGATGGATGCATGGTGATGTCATAGATGAAGCCAGAGGGGATAAAGGTTTTGGGTATGACCCTATGTTCATCCCTGCCGGATTTGACAAGACCTTGGGTGAACTTGATGATGAAGTGAAAAAAGAGATCTCACACAGGGCAAAGGCGTTGAAGTTGGCTAAGCCGATTATTCGGATGTTAAAAAACAAATAAAATATCGCTATCCTCAGCTTGACTGGGGGATCTAGAGTTAAAACTAAAGAGAATATTTAAAGATTTACTATATATTGATTTCTAGATCCCCGTGTCAAGCACGAGGATGACGGATAATGAAGGGAAGTAACATGAAAAAACAATTTATGCAAGACCTGCAAACAATTTATGATGAGTTGCAAAAGAGACAAGCTGAGTTAAACAGTTTTTATGAGCTTGTAGACAAAGGGCATGAGAGAGCAGCAGAGGTGGTGGATGCTTTTTTAACGCTGTTGGATCTGGAGAAAAATGATGATTCTGTGATGGCAGCACTTACGCGTATAGTGAACCTTAGAGAAGATGCATTGGAGCAGGTACTTCAAAAGAGTGGTTTGAGTGATGAAGATATTATCGTTAAAAAAGAGTTGGCGTATGGTTTTGTGAGCAGTATGCACATTAACCGTCATGAAGCTTTCATCAACTGGGTAGATCAGAAAGAGTTGCTGACACCGTTCTACCGTGCACTTCTGCTTGGGGTACATCAGGTAGGTATTGCAATGAGTGTCTGGCAGAGTGTTTGGACAGATCATATTATTCATGGTATTAATATCGAACTCTCAAAAATGTTCAAAGGGGATGACAGTAAAGTTTTTGCAAAACTTCAAGAGGAAGGGCTTTTGGATGTCGATACCAATGGATGTACAGGAGACCGTTGCTATTCTGTATTGATGAAAGACGACCGGGAGAAGTACAGAAGTGTGGCCTATGCTGAAGCATTTCCCCAAGAGGTAAAAAGTGTTACTACGGCTTTGGAGCAACTCATAGGACTTTTGGGAATGCTTGAAGATGAAGTATTTGGACAAAAAGAGGAGTGGATATCCTATTTTAAGGCAATTAAAACAGCACTGAACGAAACCAGAACAGAGAAACTTATCAAAGAGTGGGCAGATGTAGACAGAGCCTGGATGGCAGTCAAAACACCACTTCAGGTAGGGCACCCGTTGGAGTATTATGAAGATCACTACAGAAAAGCAGTAGCCTTGGAATGGGATCTTCGCATCGTAAATCCTAAGCTTCAAGAAGGCTCACACACACGAGAAAACATCAAGCACTTTGCTTCCAAAATGGCAGAAGAGTTTGGAAATGAAGCCCAAAAGATCATGGCTAAAAACCTCACCCAAGTGGATGAAACGCAACTCTACATCGGTCAGCCGATCCTCTACTATGCAGCAGAATTTAACGGACTTTTCTCTGCACAGGTCGTTCCTAATGATGAACAGGTCTCAGCTGAACTTGGTAAGAAGATCTTTGCTTACGCAGATTTTGTGATGGAGAGTAAAAAGTCCAAACCGACCATGAAACTTTCAGTCGAGACAATGGGTGAAGCGTTTGTGAAAAAACAAAAAGCACTCATAGAAAACGAGCCGAAACTCTGGCAGGAGATCTATGATATCTCAACCGTGGGGCATGAATACGGGCATATCCTCTGGATAGACTCAGACACAGAGACAAAGATGAACGGCTCAGGGCAATTTAAAAATATAGAAGAGTTCAAAGCAACTTCCGGTGGGCTCATGGCATTTTTCTCGAATGAAAGGGAAGCGTTAAAAAAGCATATTGTAGATGATCTTGTATCTCGTGCTGTGGGGCTGATGGCTTGGAGAGAAGTCGGTGAAGTATTGCCGTATTATTGTGAAGGGCTTATCCATTTGGACATACTGTTCGGTTCAGGTGTCATCACCTATGATGAACAGATAAAGATAGACTACAGTAGGTATGATGCGATGAAGAAAAGCTATCAGAATGCTTACAGGAATTTAGCGCAAACCTACCTCTCCAAAATAGATGCAAATGAGTATCTGAAACAGTATGCTGTCAAAGAAGAGGGTGTCTATCTCCCTGTGAAAGAGGAGATAAGATCATTCGTAGAGCATTATTATACACGGTATAAAGAGATCGGGCAGCAGACGGTGACTATTTAAGTAACTTTGTAGATGGTTTCTGTTGATGTTTCAGTAGTTGTATCAACTCTTTTTTAAGATTTTTATCTGTACTTTCATTGGCAATGATCTCCAAGGTTTTATTGATCCGTTCATGTTGATGTTGATTCTCTTGCATCTGTGCTTTGTGAAGAAGCTCTTCTTCTTGAAGTTGAAGTTTGAGTAGCTGATTTCTTCTATGAATAAGATAGAAGAGCAGAAAAAAGGCAAGTATCAATAGTGTGCCGGCAATTAAATATTGCTGGTACACTTTCGTTTTCTCTTTTTCTATCTCAACAATGTACTTTTGTTTCTCTTTGGCAATGATGATCTTGCTCTCATATTCGGTCTGATTTATTTTTTGTTTTGTTTGATGCTCTATTTTGCTTTTTTGGAGTTCTATCTCTTTAAGGTCTTTCTCTTTTTTGGCAGCAATTGCAGCAAGTTTTTCTTCATGTTCCGCTTTAATGGTTGTCAGAGCAATGATCCTGTCTTCTTTGGAAACAGCTGTCGTTTTTGGAGATGTTTCTTGATGCAGAGGAGCTTTTGTCTCTTGTGTATTTCTTTCTTTTTCAATGGAACTTTTATCGCGCAGTAAATGAGGCTTTTGTATTTGTTTGTGATCACTTTGGCATGCAGTAAAAGTGAGGGTTAAAGTGAGTAGAATGATTGGTATATATCTCATATAATGATCCTTGTTTGCAAGCCAAATTGTATCAAATATAGACTTTATATATGTATCATAGTGAAAATTAATTTTACAATAGAACTCAATAGCAATCTTTAACTGTTTTTGATCCTCTTCTCATCTTCAAGAATGAATTTGGAGAGTTTATTGCAAAAATCAGAATAGCACACATAATTTTTATTGCCGACTTTGTCGCTATGCTTGAGCTGTAGTCTTAAATAATCCTCTTTTTTATGATAGAGGAATATGATCCCGTCTTTGAAAAAATTTTTTGTTTTATATTTTTCATCATTGGTCTCCTTCTGCTTCAGACTATTCTTAATTATAGACCTTTTTGATCTGTAAAGTAAAATTTAGTATAGATACCCAAATCCCGTTTAAAACGCTTTACCAACTTCTAACCTCTTTTTAGCTATAATCGCCACTAATTATGCCATCACAAAAGTGATTTTAGAGGATAAATATGTTACTTTTTACACCAGGACCTACGCCAGTACCGGAGTCAGTAAGACTGGCTATGGCGACACCGACACTGCATCACAGAACACCAGAGTTTGAAGCGATTTTTGCAGAGACCCGTGAACTTCTTTTTAACCTTTTTGCTACGGATGAAGTGATCATGCTTGCCTCGTCAGGTACAGGAGCGATGGAAGCTGCGGTAACGAATCTTTGTCATGATACTTTACTCAGTATTAACTCAGGGAAGTTTGGTGAACGTTTTGGGAAGATCGCACTTGCCAGCGGATTGAAAAATGTAGAGATCAAAAATGAGTGGGATACACCAGCTTCTGTGGAAGCAGTGCTTGAGGCAGTGAAAGCAAATCCTCAGATAGATGCGCTGGCTATCCAGATTTCTGAGTCTGCGGGCGGTCTTCGTCATAATGTTGAGGAGATAGCAGCAGCAGTCAAAGCGATCAATCCGGAGATCATGGTCATTGCTGATGGTATTACAGCTGTGGGTGTTGAACGTATTGATGTCTCCAATATTGACTGTTTGATAGCGGGGAGTCAAAAAGCGTTGATGTTACCACCAGGTTTGTCTATCCTTGGTTTAAGCTCCGCAGCGATTGAGAAGATCGGTGCAGGCAAAGGGTACTATCTCAACCTTGCTTCTGAGATTAAAAAACAGTCTCAAAATACCACGGCATATACTGCAGCGACCACACTCATCATCGGACTTCGAGAAGTACTTCAGCGGATAGAAGCCAACGGTGGTATCGGGAAGCTTTACTGTGATACCGCACGTCGTGCAAAAGCAACACGCTTTGCGTTAGAGGCTCTCGGGTTGCATTCATACCCAAGCAGACCGGCACGTTCTATGACTACGATAGATGATGAGAATGCATCTGAGATCCGTACGCTGTTAAAAACAGAGTTTGGTGTGAATGTTGCAGGAGGGCAAGACCACCTCAAAGGTAAGATCTTCCGTATCAACCAGATGGGACTTATAGAGCCTTATGAGATGGTATGGGTTGTGAATGCTGTGGAGCTTGCCTTGGCTAAACTTGGTCGTAGAGAGTTTGACGGTACGGCAAGTCGTGTCTTTAATGAGACCTACTTCAAAACAATGTTGAGCAAAGAAGAGAAATGATATTTGAACACGAAATCCCTAGTGGGTCAAAACTCTATTTTGGGCAAAGTGCCAGAGTAAAAAGAGAGATAGAATTTGTTTCTAGTGAGATACTTGATAATCTTGGTTTTGAAGAGATCGTCACACCACTCTTCTCATACCATCAGCATGAGTGTTTTGATGATAAGAAGCCTTTGGTAAGGCTCAATGATGAAGAGAATCATGAAGTAACACTTCGTGCAGACTCTACAGCAGATGTAGTACGCATCGTAACAAAAAGACTTGGGCGTAGTACAGAGTCTAAAAAATGGTTTTACATCCAACCAACGGTAACATTTCCAACTAAAGAGCAGTATCAGATAGGTGCAGAAGTGATAGATGGAAGTTTTGAAGAGATAGCGAAGACAACAACCATGCTTCTAAAAGAGATAGGTGCAGAACCAGTGATGCAGATAGCAAATATCCGTATTCCTCATCTTTTAAATGAGAAATATGGTGTCTCTTTGGAGGTTTTAAAGTCTATGCATGTTGAACAGATCATGGGCGCTGATTTACCTTGGATCGAACAACTTGTAAGATTGAACGCTATAGGTGATTTAGATGACCTAAGTGCATTCCCTGATGATATTAAAGTAGAACTTGAAAAAATTAAAGAGGCAGCTTCAAAAGTAGAATACAGTAATATGGTGATCTCTCCGCTTTTTTATGCGAAGATGAGATATTATGATTCTTTGACATTTAGAATGTTCGAGGGAAATAATCTCTTAGCCATGGGCGGAATCTACACGATAGATGGTGTTGAAGCAGCAGGATTTGCACTCTATACAGATGAGTGTATTGCAAATAAAATGAACAGAGGATAGGTAGTATGTCAGTACTAACTAAGCATTTAAATATGACTAGTCATATGAGCCTGCTGCTGAAGCAGTCTCAGCGACAGCGTAGTTTTTTGGGCTTTGCTCAAAAAATGTTCAATAATAATAACAGAGGATAAGGCAAGATGAGTAAAGCAGATTTAATCGTAGGTCTCCAGTGGGGAGATGAAGGAAAAGGAAAAATCGTTGACCATATGGCACAGACACATGATTACGTGTGTCGCTTTGCCGGTGGGCACAATGCAGGACATACCATCGTCATTGGTGATAAAAAGTATGCGTTACACCTTATCCCTTCAGGTGTACTCAACCCTAAAGCTAAAAATGTGGTAGGAAACGGGGTCGTAATTTCTCCTAAAGATTTCATTAAAGAGATGGAGCAGTTCGATAACCTTGAGGGAAGACTTTTCCTTTCAGACAAAGCACATGTTTTGTTTCCGTATCATGCACTCATCGACCAAGCGAAAGAGCGTATGAAAGGTGACAAAGCCATTGGTACCACAGGTAAAGGGATCGGACCTGCTTATGGTGACAAAGTAGCACGTGTAGGACATAGACTGGGTGAGTTGCTTAACCCGGAGAAACTTACAGCTAAAATCGTAGCTTTCTTTGAAATGAATCAACCTGTTTTTGACGCGATGGGTGTTGAAGCACCAAAAGAAGCAGAACTTTTAGCAGAACTGGAAGGGTACAAAAAAGCACTTGCACCATTCATCACTGATACAACACAGCTTATGTGGGATATCATGGATGCAGACAAGAAGATCCTTCTCGAGGGTGCGCAGGGTACGATGCTGGATATCGACCATGGTACCTATCCTTATGTGACTTCATCAACGACTGTAAGTGCCGGGGCATGTTCCGGTCTTGGACTTAATCCGAAAGATATTGGAAAAGTAACAGGTATTGCTAAAGCATACTGTACAAGAGTGGGAAATGGTCCTTTCCCAAGTGAAGACTTTGGAGCAGAGGGAGACAAACTTCGTGAAAACGGACATGAATTCGGTACCACTACCGGACGTCCAAGAAGATGCGGATGGTTTGATGCTGTGGCTATGCGTCATGCTGTACGTGTAAATGGTGTAGATCAGGTAGCACTGATGAAACTGGATGTACTTGACGGCTTTGATGAAGTAAAGGTATGTGTAGCATACGAAGTAGAGGGCAAAGAAGTGAACTATGTACCGTATGACCTTGAGGATGCAAAACCTGTTTATAAAAGTTTTCCGGGTTGGGACAAGACAGAAGGTGTGAGAGAATTCGATGACCTCCCTGAGACAGCAAAATCATATATACTGGCACTCGAAGAGATGATAGGAACAAAAATAGGTATCATCTCTACAAGTCCGGAGCGTGAAGATACGATTATAAGATAACGTATATAGGATTTTGCCCTGTATACTACATTAATATCGGGTTTGCTTTAACAGCAGGCTCAAGCGATTCATCGCTTTTAAGAATGAATAAAAGGAGTTCATAGCAATGAGATTAAAACCACAACAGACAGGATATGTAGCAACCAAAATAGGGATTGACTTAGCCAATGCACCTTTTATTACAATGCCAAAAGGTAAAGAAGCAGTGGTTGCAGCAGCAAAAAAGATCATTGATGAAAATCTTGCCAAAGAGCATGCACTTGATGAAAAAGTGAAAAAGATTTTAGATGAGAATTATGATGAGATAGAATTTCAACATGCAGATGAGAGGCAACTTTTTTTTATGATCAAAAAGAAGATGGCTCCTGAATATGGTGTGATTATGAATTATGATGACCGCTATAATGATCTGGCTCATCTCATTTTGGATGAACTTTATGAAAATTATCTTGCAGAATACACTGTAAATGAAAATCAGGTCAAAAATGTTATCTTTAAATCATTTAAAGCATTTGCAGATGCCTATGATGAGATAGATGATATTGTTTACGAAAAGATTAAAAATATGAAAAGAGAGGTGATCCCCGGATCACAGGATTATGAGCTTTTATATGAAAGACTTTATCAAGAAGAACTTGCTAAGAGAGGAATGTTATAATGCAAAAAGTTTCTTTATATTTTGAAAATGGTTTAATACTTGAAGCGAAAAGCTTTGGGGCGGAAGGCACATCTGTAGGAGAGATCGTATTTAACACTTCTCTTACTGGTTACCAGGAGATTGTTACTGATCCTTCTTATGCAGGACAATTTGTAACATTTACTATGCCTGAGATAGGTAATGTAGGGTGTAATGCCCAAGATATGGAGAGTAAAGGTGCTCACTGTAAGGGTATCATTGTTCGCTCCTATCAGGCTCGTCCGTCTAACTTTAGATGTGAAGAGACTTTGGCTGAGCTTCTTAAAAAAGAGAATGTACTTGGTATCACTGAGATAGATACTCGGTTCTTGACAAAGATGCTTAGAAATGAAGGTGCTATGATGATGGTGGCTTCAACCGAAATTCATGAGAAAGATGAACTTAAAAAAGTGTTAGAGTCTTCACCTCGTATTGAGGAGATTAATTATATCGAGCAAGTAAGTACAAAAGAGTCTTATGTACACACAGAAGCACGTTATAATACAGATACTTTTAAGTATGATACCCCTAAAACAACAAAGAAGATCATTGCATTGGATTTTGGTATCAAAAGAAATATTTTGAATGAGCTTACACATGCAGGAATGGAAGTCACAGTAGTACCGAACTCCATGTCTGCCGAAGATATCATAGCAAAAATAGATGCTAAAGAGATAGACGGTGTATTTCTTTCCAATGGACCGGGTGATCCGCTTATCTTAAAAGAGGAGCAAGAGAAGATCAAAAAACTTATTGCACACAAAGTACCGCTTTTTGGTATCTGTCTAGGGCATCAGTTACTCTCTATTTCTCACGGGTATGATACATATAAACTTAAATTTGGACACCATGGTGGAAACCATCCTGTCAAAAATACAGTGACAGGGACAGTTGAGATCACAGCACAAAATCATAACTATAATGTACCGGACAACATTACAGAAGTAGCAACGGTTACACATATGAACCTCTTTGATAATACCATTGAAGGACTTAAGTACAACGACTCTCCAACGATCTCAGTACAGCATCACCCGGAAGCAAGTCCCGGACCACATGAAAGTGCCTATATCTTTGGTGAATTTGCCAAGATGTTGTAAATACATTCACAAATGTCACGGTGAACGCCCTTGAAAGCGAAGCGATTCGAGAGCCGTGACGCTTTTTGTTTACTTTTTCTTTTGTGAAGTGAAACGGTGACAACGTCATCACTCTCTTTGAGAAAAAAGAAAATAAGAAATCAAATTTCAAGAGCAATATTATATCTTTTGGAAAAGAGGAAAAAAAGATGAACATAGCCATTTTATTTGGTGGGTCAAGCTTTGAGCATGAGATAAGTATTGTCTCTGCTATCACCATGAAAAAAGTATTTAAAAAAAGTACTTTAACCTATATCTTTGTAGACAGTAACAGAGAATTTTATCTCATAGATACAAAAACGATCAACTCTAAACTATTCTCTTCAGGAGAGTATAAAAAGAGTAAGCAGTTGACGCTTAAAAAAGGTGGATTTTTCATTGATGGTATATTCGGCAGTAAAGTAGTCGATTTTGATGTAGCACTTAATCTTATCCATGGCAGAGACGGAGAGGATGGAAAAATGGCTTCTATGATGGAATTCTACGGTATTCCTTTTATATCACCTCGTATGGAAGCTTCGGCACTTTCGTATAACAAACTCTATACGAAGTTTTTAGCGCAAAGTTTAGGTGTGAAGACAGTAGACTATGAGTATCTTTCTAAAAATGATGAAAGAAAAATCACTATGGCATACCCTGTTATCATCAAACCGGTACGCTTGGGCAGTAGTATAGGTGTAAGTATTGTAAAAAGTGAAGCGGAACTTGATTATGCACTGGATGTAGCATTTGAATTTGATACGGATGTTATTGTTGAACCATTTATAGAAGGGGTCAAAGAATATAATCAGGCAGGTTGTTATACTCAAGAGTGGGAACTCTCTATAGTAGAAGAACCGCATAAAGAAGAGTTTTTGGATTTTGAGAAAAAATATATGGATTTCTCACGTGATTCACAGGTTTTAGCTGCAGATATTTCTGATGATTTAAAAGTTAAAATCCAAGAGACTTTCAAAAAGATTTATGATCCGCTTTTTAAAGGAAGTATTATCCGTTGTGACTTTTTTGTAGTGGATGATGAAGTACTTTTAAATGAGATAAATCCTATCCCCGGTTCTATGGCAAATTATCTCTTTGAAGATTTTGAAGGGATGATCTCTAGGCTCTCTAAGCATTTACCACGTGAACAAAATATCACTATTGATTATCAATATATTCACTCTATCCAAAGTGCAAAAGGAAAAGCATAAATGCTTTTTCAGGAGGTTCATATAGGAGTAATTTTATCCTATATAAACCTTGAATTTTTGCGACGAGAAGGCTGTTTGCGATAATTTTTTCTACATTGTTAAACATAATTTAACAAATCCTTTTTACCTCTTATTATTTTAAGCTTTATATGTGAAAAAAAAACCTATAATAAAGTCGAATGTTGTCAAATATTGTCATTTTACAACATAGAAATTTTTACAAGGGGGTATGCATGCAATCAAACGCAGCATTGGAATACGATTATTCCGTAGCAAAATTGTTTACTTATACAACGATTTTGTTTGGATTTTTAGGTATGTTAATTGGTACGCTCATCGCAGCACAACTGGCATTTCCGGAATTAAACTACTTATTGGGTGAATATGGTACTTTTTCAAGACTAAGACCAGTTCATACAAATACTGTTATATTTGGATTTACCGTAAGTGGGGTTTTCGCTACATTCTATTATGTAGGGCAGAGAGTACTTAAAGTCTCTATGGCAGAGTCTAAGTTTCTAATGTTTATCGGTAAACTTCACTTTTGGCTCTATTTTATTGGCGCACTTTTAGCTACAATAAGTCTTCTTTTAGGTTATTCCCAATCTAAAGAGTATGCACAATATGAGTGGCCAATAGATGTTGTTATTGTTGTTATATGGGTACTTTGGGGTGTCTCTGTCTTTGGGCTTATCGGTATCAGAAGAGAAAAAGCACTTTATATCTCTATATGGTATTACATTGCTACATTCTTGGGGATAGCTATGCTTTACCTTTTCAATAACATGGCAGTACCTACATACTTTGTATCTGGCGGACTTGGTAATATCATGCACTCGGTTTCTATGTACTCAGGTACAAATGATGCATTGGTGCAATGGTGGTATGGACATAATGCTGTTGCATTTGGATTTACTGTACCTATTGTTGCTATGATCTATTATTTCCTTCCAAAAGAGTCTGGTCAAGCGATCTACTCATATAAATTATCACTTCTCTCTTTCTGGGGATTGATGTTTATTTACCTTTGGGCAGGTTCTCACCACCTTTTATGGTCAACAGTTCCGGATTGGATGCAAACAATGGGATCAGTATTCTCAGTAGTACTTATTCTTCCTTCATGGGGTTCAGCGATCAACATGCTCCTTACTATGAAAGGTGAGTGGAACCAGTTAACTGAAAACCCACTGATCAAATTCATGGTACTTGCATCTACATTCTATATGCTTTCAACACTTGAAGGTCCTATTCAAGCGATCAAATCAGTGAATGCAATTGCACACTTTACAGACTGGATTCCTGGACACGTTCATGATGGTGTACTTGGTTGGGTTGTATTTATGATCATGGCTGGTCTTTTCCATATGGCTCCAAGAATGTTCAAAAGAGAGATTTACTCTAAAAAGCTTTTGGAAGCACAATTCTGGCTTCAAACAACAGCTGTTGTTCTTTACTTTACGTCTATGTGGATCGCAGGTATCACACAAGGTATGATGTGGAGAGCAGTTGATGAGTATGGTAACTTGATGTATAGTTTCATCGATACAGTTACAGTACTTCACCCTTACTATGCGATCAGAGCACTTTCAGGAGTGTTATACCTAGTTGGTTTCTTGATGTTCGCTTACAATATGTATAAAACTATGACTTCTTCCAGAGAGCTTTCTGAAGAACCACAGTTTAGATCACCTATGGCATAAGGAGGTAGGTTATGTTTCATTGGTTAGAAAAAAATCCATTCTTCTTTGCAGTAGGAGTATTCTTGGTTATCGCGTTTGCAGGTCTTATTGAGATTCTGCCTAACTTTGCTGAAGCGTCAAGACCGGTAGTAGGGCTTAAGCCTTATACGGTACTTGAACTTGCAGGTAAAGAAGTCTATAAAAAAGATGCATGTATTGCTTGTCACTCACAGCTTATCCGTCCGTTTAAAGCAGAAACTGACAGATATGGTCAGTATTCACTTTCTGGAGAATATGCCTATGACAGACCATTCCTTTGGGGTTCAAAAAGAACAGGTCCGGACCTTCACCGTATAGGTAATTACCGTACAACAGATTGGCATGAAAACCATATGTGGGATCCAAAATCTGTAGTTCCTGAGTCTATTATGCCGGCATATAAACATCAGTTTACAAATATTGCAGACCTTGAAACAGCTTATGCTGAAGCCGTAACTGTTAAAAAAGTATTTAATACACCTTATGATACACCAAATGGTGTAAAACTGGGAACATGGGATGAAGCAAAAGCTGCTGCTTTGGATGAAGCAAAAAAGATCACTGCTGATATGAAAAATCAGAATGTTAAAGATGCAGTTGCAGCAGGGAATATTCCTGAAATTGTTGCACTTATTGCTTACCTTAACAGATTAAAGTAATGAGAAAAAATGGATATTAGAGAACTTCAAGGTTATGCCAGTTTCTTTATGACCATTGTTTTAGTGATGTTGTTGTATGGGTATATTATATACCTTTATAGAAGTGAAAAAAAGGGTGAAAAGGACTATGAAAAGTTAGGAAAAATTGCTTTAGATGATGAGATCGACAGCAAACCTATCAACGATAGTTCCGCAAGCCCAAGTGAAAATAAGGAGCAAAATAAATGAATGCGTTAATGATAAAGGGACTTCTCTTTGCAGCAGTGCTTATAGCAGCTACGATTTATGTAGTGAAGTCTATGAACATTGATTTGAGTGATCCTATCAATATAATTACGATAATTGGTGCTATAGCGATTGCAGGGCTTACAGTAGGTGTAGCTATCAAATATATCAACCAGATGAAAACAGATACATCAGGTGGTAAACTTGCTGATGAGAACTGGGATGGTATCGGTGAGTATTTAAATGAACTTCCTAGTGGTTGGGCATACTCATGGTTAGGAACTGCGATTTGGGCTATGTGGTATATGATTTCAGGATATCCTGTCAATGCATTTAGCCAGATCGGACAATATAATGAAGAGGTAAAAGCTTATAATACTAAGTTTGAAGCAGTGCATAAGAATGCTGATACAGCAACACTTCAGCAAATGGGTGAGTCTATCTTCCTAGTGCAGTGTGCACCATGTCATGGTACAACAGGTGATGGTCTTTCCGGTAAAGCACATGACTTTACAACTAGAATGAGTAAAGCACAAGTACTTGATGTGATCGAAAAAGGTTCTAACCAATTGGGTTATCCGATGGGTGCAATGCCTCCAATGATGGCTACAGGTCAAGATGCTGAAGATATTGCAGCTTATGTTGCCGGTGGTATGAAAGGTGAACAGCCTGCAGCTTTTGCAGCATGTGCTAGTTGTCACGGAGCAGATGGTAAAGGTATGAATGGTATGGCAGCAAATATCGCTGACTATGATGAAGCACTTATTACAAATGTTGTTAAAAATGGTAAAAAAGGTGCACTTGGTACAATGCCGGCATTCCATGACAGAATGACTCCTGTGCAGATAAAAGCGCTTGCAACATACATTAAAACGTTAAAAGGATAAAAGATGGCAGCAACTGAAAATACAAATAGAGCCGTATTTGGTCTCAATGGTGTAACAGGTATGTTGATAGCAACTGTACTTTTGCTAAGTATCCTTGCATTCCTGACAGTATGGGGTATTGGGGTACAACAAGGCAGTGCCAGTAATTACTATGATCCAACACCTATTACCGGTAGTTTGGATAATGTAAAAGCAAATAGTAAAGAAAATGCAAACTTTGCATTTGTAGATGCTAAGTAATTCATAAAGGATAAAAAATGATTACAATTATGGATAAAGTATTGGGATGGAGTATGGTTGTTTTTGCTGTATATACAGCATGGGCAGTACTTACACCTAACCATCTTTTTATAGGATAATTATATGTTCAAAGTTCAAGTAAGGTTCGCCTTGCTTGCTTTGTTACTTCCACTTCTTCTGAACGCAACACATATTCTCAAAGATGACATTTTAAAACCTGAAGCTTCAAAACTAATTGAGCAAATGGCAGATGAGTTGCTATCTAAAACAGCTATTAACGGGTATGTAGTCGCCACTAATGAAAACTTCCCTGAGAAGTTCAATTTGGTAGCATATAGTAAGAAGTATGAAGCTAACCTAAGCAAGCCCTATGTGATGCTGATATTTGCACCCAATGCAGTGATCACCGCAAAATCTAGAACAAAAGGTAGAGTAGCACTCATTCCTTCAAGTAAAGAATTGGCGTTACTCTATGATAAAAGTGATGTCATGGATGCAACGATCGATGTAATAGCAGCAAAAGATAAAAACAGTATAGAAGATAAGTACAATATTGGCGTGGTACAAGGTTTTTCCGAATTGGCAGATCAGATTGCTGATTCAAAAAATGTTGAGATGACAACCACGCTTCCAAACGAAACACGATATATTATTACGGTGCTGAAAGTTATTGTGATCATTGGTGCACTGTTGGTATTTTGGATGTTTATTTTTAGACCGATATTTATGAGGATGAAAAATGGCAAACAATAAAGAAAAAACCTATTGGCCACATATGATACTTGGCTTTCTTATAGTTGGTATCACACTGAGCTACTGGACAGTAAAGTCTGCATCATCTCTGCCGGTGCAAGAGTCAAATGAATATATGTTAAAGTATCAGATCGCAGATATGAATATCAATGAGATCATAGAAAGAAAGATGGCATTTGATAAAAACTATGATATCAATATCATTGATGTAGAGACAATGGTTATGAAAGATAATGTGAACAGTAAGGTTCATCAGGTTGATCCTGTAAAGTTAAAACAGGGAATAAATACATTTAACTATACTATTTTAAAAAAAGACGGTACAGCAGTTTCAAATGCCAATGTGACATTTCTGCTTACAAGACCGCATACAGTTAAAGATGATAAACTGGTTGAGAATATTCCGTTTGAAGAGGGTAGATTCCATATAGGTGATATCAATATTACAAAACCGGGCAGATATACTTTACAGCTAAGAGCAAAAGTCGGTGAAACCATAGGGTACTCACAAATTCCTGCTTATTTAAAACCATGAGACCCGTTAAGCTAACGACAACTGCTTGTCGTTAGCAGGGTTGGAACCAGAGTGGTCGTAGCAAAGCGAAGCCACGACAGCTGAAACTTTAATAAGATAATCTCTTTTCATTATGAATTATCTGTCAATTTGACATATTTCCCCTTTTTGTATCGGGTTCTATGTTATACTTCTTCTCATGAATCAACTCCATATTTACCCCACATCACGAGCATTAAGAACAGTAAGTTCTCAGCATAAAGAGCAAGATGGATTTCTTCCTGCACTCATGCGTATGGATGAGTTTGAACAGCGTGCCATACTCATAGAAAACAGAATACAGATAGATCCCTTACAGCGTATTTTACTGCTTAGAGAAGCGGCAAGTTTTGAGGCTTTTGATACTTTGAATGTCAATCGGGATTTGGTACGGTTTTTTACCAAAAGTGATGCTCTTTTTAAGTTCTTTGAAGAGTTGGCAGTGGAAAATATAGGTTTTGAAACTTTAGCCCAGGCAGATGCTTATGCAGAGTTTGAAGCCCATCTGTCTATCTTGGAGAGACTTTTAAACAATTACCGAAAACTTCTTGATGACAAAGGATTTACAGATAAAGCATTCATACCAGGCTCTTACAGACTCAATGAGGCTTTTTTACAAAGTTATGAAACCATAGAGATCCATCTTGAGGGATACTTGAGTTATTTTGAGTTGGCACTTTTAGAAAAAGTATCACAGCAAACACAACTTATCATACATTATACGACAAGTAAGTTCAACAAAAAAATGCAAGAGCGTTTTGAAGCGTATGGTATGAAATTACCCAATGATGCACATGTATGTTTTGATTTTTCAAGTAAAAAGATCATAGAGCAGGAGAGTAACAGCGCAAATATCAATGCTGCAGTTTTTAGTGTGGAAGAGCGTGAAGAACAGATCGCTATTGCATTTGAAAAAATAGAAGAGATGGTACGTTTAGGCATAGAGCCGGAAAAGATTGCACTTATCTTACCGGATGAGAGTTTTAAAGAGCACTTTACTCTTTTTGATACACACAACAACCTAAACTTTGCGATGGGGTATGATTATAGTAATGGACGAATCTACAAATCACTAGAAGCCCTCTATGGATATTGGAAAAGCTTTGATACCCAGAATAAGAAGTTGCTGGAGCGTTACGGCTTCCAACTTGAGGAGGTAGAGAAGATAACCCCTTCTAAGTCAGTAGATATAAAAACATTCTTTTCATTACTCAATGGACTGGAATTGCTGGATATTCCACTGGAGCCTCTAGAGAAAAAAGAGAAAGTTAACGAACAAGTATATGAAAAGTATCTGCATCTCCTAAAGATATTTGAAATCCAAAAACTCTCCATAAAAGAGTGGCTCTTTTTATGGCTTAAAACGCTCTCAAAAATTACCTTTGATGATGTGAGAGGGGGTAAGATCACGGTGATGGGTGTACTTGAGACCAGAGGTGTGAGCTTTGAGGGTATTGTGATCGTAGATTTTAATGAGGGTGTGGTGCCTGCTACATCCAGCAAAGATCAGTTTCTCAACTCTTCTGTGCGTGCCTTTGCAAATCTTCCTACTAAAAATGACAGAGAAGCCTTACAAAAACAGTATTACAAGCGTCTGTTGGAACAAGCTTCACAAGCAGTTATACTTTACAGCAGCAGTGATAACAAACTTCCTTCAAAGTTTCTTTATGAGTTGGGATTGGACAAAGCAGAACAAACAAAAGCCCAGTTTGATCTACTCTATGCACAATCATCACAACTCGTAGATGAGAATGAGCCTGTGGTTGAAAACTTTGATGCACAAGCCATTACATGGTCAGCGTCAAGACTCAAAACTTATCTGGAGTGTAAAAGAAAGTATTACTACCGTAATATCCAAAAGATAGAAGCGAAAAAAGAGGATGAGCTCATAGAAGGCTTGTTTCTACATACACTTTTAGATCATCTCTATAGAGAGCAAAGTTGCTATGACTCAAAAGAGGAAATGACTCAAGCACTTCATAAACTGATAGACGAGCTATTGCCACAAAATGACGCGAAGATAGCCTACCAAAAACTTTTATGGAAAGAGAAATTAAAAGGGTTTATTGAGAGACAAATAGAACATTTTAAGGCTGACTGGAAAGTAGTAGAGAGAGAAAAAGAGTTCCAAGGTGATATAGGTGGTTTACGCTTCAAAGGACGCATAGACCGCATAGACCAAAATGCTACACATACACTTGTGTTAGACTACAAAAGTGGCTCAACGAAAGAGGCAAATAAATCTAAGAACTTAGAGAAACTGACAGATTTTCAGATGAGTATTTATCACCATATGCTTAGCTCAAAATACCAAAACATCACTCTGGCTTTTATAAAAATATTAGAGAACGGTGAGATGGAAGAGATAACATCTTTGGAAGAGAAGAATGCACTTTTGGCAGAACATATCATAGAGTTAAAACAGACAAAAAGTTTTGTAGCTGAAAAATGTGAAGATCTGCAGAAATGTAAGTACTGTGAGTTTACCCTAATGTGTGGAAGAGGAACGTATCTCTGATACTTAGAATGGAAGTGGAGACTTCAGTCCCACAGAAAGTTTAAACTGATAGCAAGTTATATAAAACTTCCAAAAATCTATGATTGTGAAGTGGGACTGAAGTCTCCACTTCCGAGATAATATGTCAATTTGACATATCTTTTTTGTATCTTTTTAAATAAGTGGTATCATTGTTACAATTATAATTCTAAGGATTTTTAAAATGAATTATCAAAAAAATATTACTCTTAATGAAAAATCAATAGAAATCAGGTGGACTGATGATGAACTAGAGACAATAAAAAGATTTGTAGAATATGTACAAGAACTTGAAAAAATGATAAAAAGAAATGAAGGGGCTTTTTCTCCTTTAAATATGAACATAAAATTTAAAAATAATGAACTAAAATATATTATTAATTTGCCAAATAAAGATAGCATAGGTATTTTATTGCATAAATTAAGACCAATTATTCTTCAAAATGAAAAAACATATTTAAATAAAATATTAAATTTACTAAGTCGAGAAATAAATGAACAATTATTTAGAAAATATATACAAAAACAAAAAAATATTTTTAATACAGTAAAAACTACATTACCATTCATAGTAAAAGCAGATGAAGAAATAATCAATAGTGAAGAAATTTTTAAAATGTGGTTAAATGCTTACGAATATCATCGTGATGAAGAAAAAATTAAAAAAATTAAAGAATTAACTGTATTGTTGCCATTTGATGCTTTTGAATTTATAATGATAGATAATTTGTTGCATAATAAAACAAAAGTAATTTTTTGTGTTTTTAGAATTATTCAGCTAGTTTTAGATTCAAAAAATTTAGATTTAAATAAAATTTATAGACAATGTGAATAAACAAACCAAGGAAGTGGAGACTTCAGTCCCACCGAAAGTGATGGCTGAAAAGAAAGTATAAATTGCCTTCTAGTTTGGATTGTGGGGTGGGACTGAAGTATCCACTTCTAATATATATAAAGGTTAAAGATTGACAAAAACAAAACACTCAAACCTACCACACATAGACGTAAAAGACCACTATCAATTTGTAACCTTTAGAACAAAAGAAAGCATAGATAGCTACTTAAAAAAGCTATACATAAGTACAGAAACAGAAAAACTAAAACAGTACAAGATAGACACCTACCTAGACAGGTCAAAAAACGGAGCATTTTTGAATGGACAAATAATATTGGATATTCAAAAGTATTTTAGAAGTTATGATAAAAAGATGTATGACTTGATAGCTTTGATAGTAATGCCAAATCACATTCACATATTGTTCAAACAAAAGGATGAATTAAAAAACATAATGAAGATACTCAAAGGCGGTTCTGCTCGTATTGTAAATAGTCTACTTAATCAAGAAGGTCAAGTGTGGGCTAGTGATTATTTTGATAAACTTATACGAGATGAAAAGCATTTTGCTTTGGTGTATGAATATATAAAGTATAATGCTGTAAAAGTTGGATTATATGATGCTAAGGAGAGGTTTTATGGATGCTATGAATAACAAGGAAGTGGAGACTTTAGTCCCACTAAAAGTTATGGCTGTTATAGTATATAAGGCTTCCTTACAGTTTGGATTGTGGGGTGAGACTGAAGTCATCACTTCCGAGATAGGTGGGATGGAAGTTCCCACTTCCGAAGAGCAAGGCTGTTTATGAGTTTTAAACCTTTTTTAGCCTACTCTGCCTCAGCAGGCAGCGGAAAAACCTTTGCACTTTCTGTGCGGTATATTTCATTGCTTTTTATGGGTGAGTCTCCAAGCAGTATTTTGGCTGCAACATTTACAAACAAGGCAGCCGCTGAAATGCGTCAGAGGGTGGTGGACTCTTTGCGTGGGTTGGCCAATGAGGATAATGGGGCATTTACAGATGCTATCTGTGTGCAGACGGGACTCTCCCGTGAGGTACTGTTGGCAAAACAGCCTGAAGTGTTGGCCAGGTTTTTGGCTAACAGTTCTTACATTGTAACACTTGATAGTTTTTTCTCTTCCATTTTGCGTTCGGCTTCTTTGGAGCTTGGATTGGAGCCTGATTTTGTGACCAAAGAGCAGGGTGATGAAAAGTTGGAAATGCATTTTCTTGAAGAGGTACAGGCTGAAGGTCTGCTCTCTTCGCTCGTAAAGCTGGCAATGGATATAGAAGACAAACGATTTGGAAAGATCTTTGAGCTTATGCAGAACTTTTATAAGGTGGATCCTCTTTTACCAAAGCAAGAGGAGATGTCACTCTCTTTGGGAAAACAAGAAGAAGCTTGTGAAGTATTACGCCTGAAGATGATCAAAGCACTCACTGATGCAGGAGCAGCAGCACGCTGTATGAAGCAATTTGAGACAAAGAGCACAAAAGAGTTATTTGCTAAATCTCTTTTTGAAAAGGAGATTCTAGGCGAACACTCTTGGTTTAAAAAGGTAGCCAATGATGAAATAGAAGGACTTTATGCATTTCTCAAGAAGGAGTTGGCACTTTGGGCTAAAGCAAAAGAAGCCATTGTCTTACATAGCCTCTTCAAAATCTATGATTACTATAAAAATGCGACCATTACCAATGCAAAGTCTTCAGCTGTTTTGACTTTTGATGATCTGACCTATTTTACCCATAGACTTTTGCATGAGAGTATCTCTAAAGAGTTTCTGTATTTTAAAATAGACTCTAAGTTCAAACACATTTTACTTGACGAGTTTCAAGACACTTCTACATTACAATTCCTGCTCCTTAAACCACTCATAGATGAGATATTTGCCGGACACGGACAGAGTGAATTTAAGAGTTTCTTTTATGTGGGAGATACCAAGCAGTCCCTCTACCGTTTCCGTGGCGGGGTAGAGGAGCTGTTTGATAAAGTGGCAGAACATTATGGTGTAAAGATCGAGCAGATGGATACCAACTACCGAAGCTCCAAAAATGTGGTAGAGCAGGTAAACAGATGGTTTGAGCCTACTATGCAGGGGTATGTTCCGCAAAAGAGCAAAGAGGGGGCCAGTGAGGGGTATGTTGAAGTAGTAGAGTCTGAAGCACCCATAGATGAAGCAGTCAAACAAGCCAAAAGGCTACTGGAACTGGGTATGAATGTCGATGAGATAGCCTTTCTGGTCAGCACCAATAAAGATGGTCAGGCTCTGCAGGAGGCATGTGAGCATGAAGGTATAGACACGCTTCTGAAAACCTCCAGTTCTTTGAAAAATATGCCAAAGATCGCAGCACTTGTAGCAATGGTCTCTTACCTCTTTTATGGAGAGAAGATAGATGCACAGGCATTGCTTTTAAAAGTAGGTAAATCTTTGGATGATGTGGATACTTCTTGGTTTTCCGCCTTCATGAGCCCTTTGCAAATAGTGGATAAGCTTGTACGGGAATTCGGATATTTTGATAATGATCTGAATATCTTGAAACTTTTGGAGTTTGCATCTAACTTTTCTGACATCCCTATGTTTTTAGAAGAGTTTGAAACTTCCAGTATTTCAGTGGCTGCCAACACTGTGCATGGAGCACAGATCATGACGATCCACGGTTCTAAAGGGTTGGAGTTTGAGTATGTTATCTTGCTGGACAAGCTCACGCGACCAAATAGTGATAAAGCACCGTTAATGTATCACTATAATGATAATTTGTACATCGATAAAATACTTTATCGTACTAAAGGCAGAGAAAATTTTGATGCTGAGTATGCCTCTATCATGGAGGAGCGAAAAGCTTCTGCACTTAAAGACAGAAAAAATGTACTTTATGTGGCTTTGACCCGCGCAGTGGAAGGGTTGATAGTGATCAAAAAGCCTAAAGAGTCTATATTTGATGAAATCAATATGGAGCAAATGTCTGTAGGTGCATTGGAAAATAGTGTAGGGGTTAACCCCTCTATTGACCCTTTGGAGTCTGAAAAAGCTCAACATGTAACTCTCTCCAACTATGGTACACAAGATATTAAGGCAGAGGAGAAGGAAGAAGAGAAAGATTATGAGGCTATCTTGTTTGGTACGGCTCTGCATTATACCTTGGAGATGTTGGGCAGCTTTGATGAGGTGGGTTTGTGTTCTGCGATGATTGCCTTGCAAAATCGTTATGGACAACAATTGACTGCTGATAGCATAAGGCAAATAGAACAGCGTGTCAAAAATTTGATAGAATATGAAGCATTTCAGCAGATACTTGATGGAGCGAAGATAAGTAAAGAACAGTCGCTCAGTTTCGAGGGAGAATTGAAACAGATAGATCTGCTCTTGGAGTATGACGAGTATTATTTGGTTGTAGATTACAAGAGTTCCAAGAAGTATGCGTTAAAACATCAAAATCAAGTAGGGTACTATCAAAAAGCTATTACAAATCTCACAGGAAAAAGAACAGAAGGGTTGATTGTTTATCTTCTAGAAGAAGGAATCGAAACACTAAACTTAAACTAAACTGAATTTAAATTTATTTTAAGTTTAACTGGATACAATCCGTTCACAAATTAGTTTAGGCTATAAATTTAAAGGATATATCATGAAAATGACTAAAGTCATGAAACCTCATGAAGTACAAAGAGACTGGGTTTTGATCGATGCAGAAGATAAAACTTTTGGTCGTATCTTAACTGAAGTAGCAACACTTCTTAGAGGTAAACACAAACCATCATTTACACCAAACGTAGACTGTGGTGATTATGTAGTGATCATCAACGCTGAAAAAGCAAAATTTACAGGTGTGAAACTTGAAGACAAAGAGTATTTTACTCACAGTGGTTACTTTGGTTCTACTAAAAGTAAAAAACTTGGCGATATGCTAGAAAACCATACAGAGAAACTTTACAAGCTTGCTGTTAGAGGTATGCTTCCAAAGACTACTCTTGGTAGACAAATGCTTAAAAAACTTAAAGTATATGCTGGTGCTGAGCATCCACATACTGCACAAATCAATAAAGGAGCATAAGCATGGCAACTATTTATGCAACAGGAAAAAGAAAAGCAGCTATCGCTAAAGTATGGTTGACTCCAGGTAATGGTGAAATGCTTATCAACGGTAAAACACTTGACCAATGGTTAGGTGGACACGAAACACTTAAAATGAAAGTTAGACTTCCACTTGAAGCAACTAAACAACTTGAGTCTATGAATGTAAAAGCTACTACCCTTGGTGGTGGTTATTCTGCTCAAGCAGATGCACTTAAACATGGTATTACGAAAGCGCTTGTTGAGTTTGAACCATCTTTCAGAGCAATCCTTAAACCAATGGGTCTTCTTACTAGAGATTCAAGAGTGGTTGAGAGAAAGAAACCAGGTAAGAAAAAAGCGAGAAGATCTCCGCAGTTCTCAAAAAGATAGTCAGTATCTTTTCTTCTATTTTTGCAAGAGATTTTCTCTTGCAAATTTTCATCCCAGTAAACTACTTATCTATTTCGATCTTAATTTGGATTGACCAAATAATAACTTCCTATAAAAAGAATAATAATAATCAAAAGATATTTTATAGCAACAGCTGTAAAACTGACTACTTGACATCCTGTGCATGAGATGACTCTGCTCGCTTCATATTTTGCATAAACCCAATAGCCTATGACCAAAAGCAGAGATGCAATGCTGGCAAAGATATCGTAGTGATAAAAAGATGTTAATGTTTCTTCTTTTATATTGAAGAGTGGTGCAAAAAGAGTCAGTGCTTCAAAAAAGAGAAGTTTGGACATAACGCTTTTGAAATACTCTCTTTTAGAGATTGTGGAATTGGCATTAAATTCACCGGTTGCTCCGGAAATAGAGAGATTTTTTTCTACACGTTTTCTATTTTTTCTATCCAATTTGTTAGCAAAAGTACCACCAAAAGTGTAATCAAATTTTCTTTGAAGTAAAAAACCATATTTTCCTTCAGCACTCATAGAGTGTTGTTTTCCTGTTCGATCCTGATATATAAAGGTGATTTTTTCATACCTGGGTATCTCTTCTTTGATATTGGGTAGATACAGGGAAGTCTCAATAGAAGTTGCTTTTCCTTCGCCTTTAAGTACACGTGGGTTGATAAACTCTTGCCAATTTCCTTCCGGATCTTTAATGACAACAACAGAAAGAGGAATGGCTATTTGTATAGCAGCTAAACCTTCTGCATTGTGAGATTCTATAGTATCTTTCATGTCATCTATAAGAGTGAAAAGTTCGTCATTAAAATGTCGTACATCTGCTGAAGCGATATTGATTCGTTCATCAGGATAGAGAATGATTTGTTTAACCATATGCGTTCCTTGTTATTATAGGTTTTGTTATAAAGTAGGGAGAAGTTAGGAAGAATTAAATTCTTGTATGTATTCCCAGGCAAAAGCTTGGGAATAAGATTTTAATGGTGTGATTTTAAAATAAGAATTGTCATTCTAATATTGATAGCGATAAATCTAACGATTTGCCAAAGTACACATGTTCTTAACCACTTTTGAAATCCCATTGGTATCATGGTTCCAAATTGTGGGCTGTATGGGTCGATATGATTTAAATGTTCTGATGCCATTTTATTTCCTTTTTTTATTGATAATTTTTCCTTGGTAAGAAGCAAAGCTCCTTACCAATTCCTCTCACTGAAGCTTCAAACAGCGTTTCAGATGATTATTTTTATTTTTTGCAGCGTGGGTATTTCTACCTACGCGGTAGACAAAATTCCTATTCTGGAATTAAAGTCCAGCCCGGCTTAAGTTTTGCTTTCCATAGGAAAAGGTGGTGCAGGATATGTTTTACCCAGTGTGCTGCCAGACCAAGCTCACCTGTGGTTCCGTTCATATCTCTACCCACCCCTGGGTATCTTTCAAAGTCAGGAACGATAGGATATACAGTCATTGCTGCTGCAGTACCATTGAACAGACCTTTACCTGCAGAAGCAACACATGCTGCTCCCATTTCTGACATACAGGCTGTATGGGTCGGTTCTGTTGATACGCCATTGATCATGTCACAAATAGAGTTGGCAACTGCTTTACCCATCATGGCACTTGGCATACCAGTTCTTGGAGGGGTAGGGTTGATAGGTGTTCCGTTTGGTGAACTCATAGGTTTAGAGATTATGTGCGGTGGTGCAAAAGCAATACCTACTGCAAACATATTGCTATACGTTGGGTTCTGTAGTGTTCTTGGCCAGTCAGATGCTTTCCAGTTCTCATAGGCACCGGCATCATATTTTGCATCTACTTTCATAAATCCGTTCGGTGCAAAAATCGTGTCAGTGATATCAGATCCATCTTTGGCAAAAGCTTTGAGACCTACACCGCCAAATGGAGGAATGAGCATTGCAAAGTCAAACTCTTGCTCATCTGTAGTACCGTCAAGAGATTCATAGGTCACTTTACCTGCTTCAACGTTGTTTACGTGTGCCCCCAGGATCCAGTCCATACCTCTTTCTGCATAGAGTGATTCTGCAAATACTTTACTTGAAGTAGCATATCCACCCATTTTAAAGTGGATACCGCCCATACCAAAGTCACCCAAGAATGATTCATTGGTAATGAAAGTAATATCTGCCATATCTCTTACACCCTCTTCTTTGAGTTTATGCTCAATATTGAAGATATATTCAAATGCCGCCCCTTGACAAGTACACATACCATGCCCGGTACCGATAAGGAATGATTGTCTCTCACCTTTTTTCATTTTCTCAATACAGGCTTTAAGTTCAAGACTAGCGTGTATTGCATGATCTGCAGTACATACTGAAACAGTATGTTCACCAAGTCCGCCTTTACCGTCACTTAATCCCGGTGTAGCACCAAAGTTCAGTTTAGGACCGGTTGCATTGATAAGGTAGTCATAAGTGAGTTCTTCATTCTGACCCTCTTTCCCTTGACCTGTATATTCGATAGTGATATAAGCATCATCACTTTCAGCATTTCCTTCAGGATGAATAGAGACAGCTTTTGCCTGTCTAAAGTCAATCCCGGCTTTTTCATACACCGGAGCAAGAGGAAAGACAACATCCTCTTTTGTCATTTCACCTACACCTACCCAGATGTTGGATGGAATCCAGTTCCATTGTGAATTTGGTGTAACGACCACTACTTCGTGTTCATTCCCCAGCCATTTTCTTGCAAATGATGCAGCTGTGTGTCCTGATACACCGCCACCCATAATAACTAATCGTGCCATAGCTTTCCTTCATGTTAAAATATTGTTCGTAACAATTCTATGGTAAGAATATTTAAATATAAATTAATTCTTATAATTTAATCTATTTAATTATAAATTCTTATCTAGCAGCTTATAAAAAATTACATTTAGATGATTTTAAAAGATGCATATAATTCAATTAAATTGATGAAATTCGGATATATTATATCCGAATTAGTTTTTATAGGGCTCTTTTAGTTATAAATATGATAAAATTTGCTTTTGATAATAAAAATAATGATATTATTTGTTTTAATTTTTCTTTATTCATTAGAGTTTATCA
>OFBB01000001.1_pt1 | contig 126560 bp, 144 predicted proteins | sample 1520401 | NCBI WGS metagenome assembly OFBB01 (sample SAMEA3696446, study PRJEB22514) | metagenome | biome: water; feature: marine; material: hydrothermal vent | place: Pacific Ocean | collected 2014-08-12 | depth 1521 m | reverse complement strand
ATTGTCAGTCCTTGATAGTATTTTATCAGACTGACACGAAATTTCTAACACTCCCCAAGCACCGAATACTTTAACTCCGTCCATCGTCACATTGACATTGTCTTTCTTCTGTCCTCTTACGATCACATCATTGGCAATACCGCTTCTTCTAACCATTGAGATACTTGGTGACTGCTTAAAAAGTGCCTCTGCCAGGTCTGCTGACTTGATATCTTCCCCATGCACATCTTTGATGACCTCTGTATCAATTTTTGCTTCCACATCTATGGTCCCTAACTCTACTTGTGCTGCCTGCAGTGATAACGAGCATACCAAAGAGAGATAGATTGCTTTTTTCATCCTTGTCATTGTAACTCCTCCAAATTATTTTGGCTATTGTTACATGCTTATGTTAATTATGTGTTAAACTTATCGAAGTTTGTAATGAAGTGTGATATTTATACTTTGAGGGAGTGCAATAGGTACATTTCTTGTACTCACAGGAAAAGCGCTTTTAACTGCATGTCGTGCTGAATTATGAAACACTTTTGGTCCACTTACAGAAATATGTCCCACATTGCCATTGGCAAGTATGGTAAATTTTACCTTGACAATCCCCTGCATCCCTCTTCTTTTTGCTATTTTAGGATAATTTTTATGTCGGTTGATTTTTTGTCTCACTTTTGTAAGGAATTGATTTTTTTTAGCTGTATTGTTTTTTGATGCCCCTGTTCTTTTAAGACCTTTTGTTGTTTTTACTGACGCTTTTTTTCTTACTCTCTTTTTAAGCTTTTTTTTCTTAGATATTTTCTTTTTCACCAACGGTTTTTTCTGAATTTTTTTAACCACAGGTTTAGAGATGATCTCCGGCTTTATGGATTCAGGTATGATCTCTTCCGGAACTGCTTTTTCTTCAACTACAGGTTCCGGCTCCGGTTCTACGATAGCCTTTTCTTCAATGACAGGTTCTTCTTGCTCTATCTCTTCAGGCTTTTCTGCAGGAGGTACAACTTCCGGAACAAAAGAAGCAAGGGAGAGGTGTATGATTGTGTCTTGTGGTTTTTGGTCTGCGATAAGATACCGGGTTTGTACATAAAAATAAGCCACAGCCAACGAAAGATAAAAAAGTGTTGTAGTGAAGAAGGATACCAGATACCGATGTTTTACCAAAATATCCCTTTAATAGTTGATTTTACAAGGATATTGAAGTGTAGCAAAGATATGTTAAACAAATATTAATTTAAATCAAAACTTATCTCTTTTTACTCTTCATCCTCTCCAAAGAATGTATTTTCTAAACCTATTTTATTAAAAAATACGTTAAAACGGTTTGGTAACATTTTTTTAACAAAATTACTATACAATCATAAAAGTCAGGAGTTGTCATGCATAAATTTATTATTTTAATATTATCTTTTTTTTTACTTATTGTACAAATTGATGCCAAAGAAAAAACAGATCAAACACAATCTATACAAACATTAATTGAACAAATTAAAAATAGTTCTTCAAATGACAGAAGAGTTGCTATGAATAAGCTGAAAATAGAACTTAGAAAGATGAATAAAAAGACGAGAAAACAGATTATGCTGGATTTACAAAAATCGTTTACTGCCAATAGCTCGTCATTACAAGGATCTGATAATAAATCCAACATGCAAAATGATTCTCAAACTCATATCCTAAACCAACAACCTTTTGGACCCATAAATAATACTCCTGTCAGAAATGGGCAACATGGAGGACACAAGTGAATTTTATAAAAACAATTCTATCTGTGTTATTGCTCTCATCAACCCTTTTGGCATATGAAGATCATGATATTGATGGTGTAGACGACAGTAAAGACCTCTGCCCAAATACTCCTTTCGATATTATTGTAGATGAAAGAGGATGTTCCTATGATAAAATATTTTTAGGAAAACTCACACTGCAAATAGGGAGTACTATTAGATTCAATAGACTATCAGACAGATCAGATACATTAGATCTCTATATAAATTATCGTTATCTTCATTGGGATTTTTCACTTTCAAGTTCAAACTATAATACAACAAACCTCAACACGATAGCAGACCAAGAAGATGATCTTTATCTTACCATGGGGCAGCTCTTTCAATACAACTCTTTAAATACTAAGATATCAGTTGGAACAAAATTTGCTTTGATGGATAAGGAAGCCGCCAGCAGAGACAATGACTATTTCGCTTCCGTTAACTTTGACTATTTTATCAATAAAAAACAAAATATTTTTCTTTATTACAATTATACACTCAGTGGTGACAGTGATACAACTGACTATAATGACTTTTATACCTATTCCGTAGGAAGCGGTTATGCCTTGAGTGATAAATGGTATAGTGCGATCTCCTACAACTATGCTGGTTCTATTCATCCGGAGGATGAAGCATATAAGGCTATCTCATGGTTCAACTCTTATACTCTATCTAAAGATTTTTTTATTTCATGCAATTATGCCTATGCCTTGGCTGATCTCTCTTATGATCATACGATATCTTTTAACATAGGGGTACATTTTGAATAAGCTACTCCTTCTTGAAGATGACCCTGCTCTTTCCAAAACACTTATAAAGTATCTTGCACATCATGGATATGAAGTCGATTGGGCCAAGAATGGTGAAGAGGCAATGGATCTCAGCTATAAGAATAACTATAACCTTTATCTTTTTGATATCAATGTACCTTTAATGAATGGTATTGACCTACTCGCAGCACTTAGAGAAGCGGAAGATTTTACTCCAACCATTATTATTAGTGCCCTTATAGATATTGGTTCGGTGACACAAGGATTCATTGCCGGAGCAGATGATTATATGAAAAAACCTTTTGACCCGGATGAACTTATTATAAGGATCAAAGCTAAAACCAGCACACTGAAAGAACTATTGAAATTTAAAGGTTTTGAAATTGACATCAAAAAAGAAGAGGTTTTTCATCAGGGAAAACCTATACACTTAGGAGAGGTACAAAAAAATATTTTTATCACATTGGTCAGAAACCATCCCAATCCGGTTACGAAAGATGAACTTATGCTACTGCTGGAGAAACCTTCTGACCTGGCACTTAGAGTCAATATTGCAAAACTCAAGAAAAATCTTGATATTCAAATTAAAAGTGTAAGAGGAGTCGGTTATAAAATTATCTGAAAAAGAGTCCTTACTCAAAAGTTTTATCCTGTTTTTTCTTGTGATTGAGATCTTCTTGATCTTTATTTTCTATCATTACTATAAAATAGAAGAAGAACATACGAGAGAAAATCTTTTTTTGGAAATGAAAAACTACAGTCTCTTTTTTGATAATGACCGCTTTGATATTGACATCGTTCAACGAGATAAAAAAAGTAAATTTTATGAATTATATTTTGATAAGGATTCACTCTTTATTTTAATACCTTTTCCTACCGATCAAGATGACCTTCTCAAAGTTTTTTATCCCAAAAAAAAGTATAAAGCACTTTTATATACCATTAAACTCTCCATACTTTGGCAATTTCTTTTCCTCTCTTTTATCGCTGTCCTGATTTCACTTCTGTTCTCTTTCTATGTACTCAGCCCTTTACGTCAGTCTTTACAGCTTTTAGAGGTTTTTATCAAAGATATTATTCATGACCTCAATACTCCTCTCACTTCTATTCTCATCAATCTCAAAATGATGGATGCTAAAAATGAAGAGGTAGAAAGTATCACTAACAGTACCAAAACCATCTCTATGTTACATCATAATCTTGATGCGTATCTTAAAGAAATAGCTTTTGAAAAAGAAAAATTTCATCTTAAAAAAATAATAGATGAGCAAGTTGCTTTTTTTGCTCCAATGTATAACTACCTTAATTGGGATGTAGATATACAGGATACTGTAATAAAAAGCGACAAAAATGCACTTGCCCGAGTAATCTATAATCTGCTTAGTAATGCATGTAAATATAATACTTCCAAGGGTTTCATTAAAATAAAAATAGATAAAAATATCATCTCTATTTCCAATAGCAGCTATGGTATCAAAAACCCTTCAAGAATATTTGAACGTTTTTACAAAGAGAGTGACAGAGGTCTGGGTATTGGATTACATATCGTAGAGAAATTATGTACACAACTTGATATTGAAAAAGAACTGGAGATAAAAAACCATATAGTCACAATATACCTTTATCTTGACAAGGTAACAATAAAGTAACAAATATTTTTTATACTTTTGTTTATAATTTGATAGACAAAAGGAAAAAAAGTGATCAGAAAATATCTTATCGGGTCAACACTAACTGCATTGCTTTTAGTGGGATGTGGAGGGGGCAGTAGTGATACTGTTGACTCAACAACAGGTTATTTAGTCGATTCAGCTGTAGAAAATATTGATTATGACTGTATTACAGATGGTGATTACAATAAAACGACAGGTGTTGATGGTGCATTTACATGTAAAAACATGAATCAAGTTCGATTTAGACTTAATCATTTAGTACTTGGAGATATTTCTGCATTGCCGGCAGACGGATATGTTTTTCCTCAAGATATTGTAGGTGTAGCTAGAGATCAGATTGAAAATGAAGAAGTAACAGCCATGGCACAATTACTTCAATCACTGGATGAAGATGACAACCTCACAAATGGTATTCAAATCCCTGCTGATACTATGAGTGACCTTGAAGAAGAAGAGTTTAATGCTTCAAATTTTGATACCTATATTGGTCATGCTTCTATAGACCCTGCACGCATTCGTACTCAAATACAAGCGCAGGAACATCTAATGGACACTCTGCAAGAAATTACAGAAGATTTAAATGCATGTACAGAAAATGGTCTTGATCTTTCACTCTATCCTGAATCCAACTTGACAGATGCACAAAAATACACACTTGCCTTTATGTGGAACGAAGAGAAGTTGGCTAAAGATATCTACCTTGCACTCAATAGCATCTATCCTACCCTACAGCTTGAAAGAATTGCAACACGGTCAGAAACAAAACATCAGGCATTGGTAGAGGAGTTGGTGCAAAGATATGATCTTAATATCACTAATTTGGTAGACTATAAAGAGAACTACTCAGAGGAAGAGTTAAGAGCATTTGAACCGGGTGAATTCGGTATTCAGGCTATACAGGACCTCTATGTTGCCCTATACAGTAAAGGAAGCCAATCCCAACAGGATGCTCTTGAGGTGGGATGTATGGTAGAAGTTACAGATATCAATGATCTCAATGAAAAAATTGCAATTGCCGAGGAGGTGAATGCTTCTGATCTTGTTGCTGTATTCAGCCATCTGCGCGATGGAAATTACAATCACTATTGGGCATTCAACAGAGGGCTTCAAAACATAGGTGTAACTGAAGGATGCTGTGCTTTAGGTACGATTGATGGTGTGGACTATTGTCATACTGAATACCCACAAAACAGTCATATGAACTGGTAAATACTCTTACGGAGAGTCATTTACTTCCATGTATTCCGATTATCCCATCCTGAATTAAATCAGGATGGGATCATTCAAATAACTCTCCACTCTCTCCTGCTCTTGCATATATCTAAATTCTCTATAATAGGATTCACTTTTGGTTCACACTCTAGGATTATAATAAAGATATCCTTTCTTTTAAACAGCGAGGATTTCACCCAAAAGGATAGAAAATGAAAAAAGTTATTATGTTAGCACTATTCGCTTCGGCTACCTGGGCTGTAGATTTCAGTCAAATGAGTACAGAAGAGTTAATGGGCATGAGAGGTACCATTTCAGTCAGTGAACGACCGGCATTTAGAGCAGAGATGCAAAAAAGAATGCAAACGATGACCCCTGCACAGCGTCAACAATTCATGCAAAGTCGTGGCAAGGGACAAGGGATGGGAAAAGGGAGAGGCATGGGTAAAGGTATGCAGGACAGACCTACTTTTGCAACCTTTGATCTTAACAATGACGGGAAGATCACACAAACAGAATTTTATGATGCACAAGCCAAACACATGACACAAAAAGCCAACGAAGGCAAAATGATGAAAAATGCGGGGAATGCACCTACATTTGAGAGTATCGATACCGATAAAGACGGCATCGTTACACCCACTGAGTTCAATACCCATCAAATCAGCCAGATGCAAAAAATGCGTCAGGGTGGAAAAGGTATGGGTAAAGGCATGATGAACTAGACTTAACATTTCAGTAAGAGTTTTGAGTATAAATGACTTAAAACTCTTACGCATCTTCTACGCTATTTCTCTTTTTTTAGTAACATCCAAGTAACAATGCTATTCTATAATTTAACTGTCTAGGAAGTATGACTTCTTAAAAAAGATTCAAAGGACAGACTATGAAAAAATTCATTTTAGCAGCAGGTTTATTGACGGTTGGCCTACTGGCAACAGACTTTTCTCAAATGACAATGGAAGAACTTAATGCTATGAGAGGGACAGTCTCAACAGAAGAGAGAGATGCTTTTAGAGCAGAGATGCAAAGCCGACTCCAGGCAATGACACCTGAAGAGAGACAAGCATACATAACTGAACGAAGAAACAATGCAAACAACGATTCCGGTCAAGGAACAATGCAAAGGCTTAGGGATGGTTCCGGTGGCGGTATGATGCATAGAGGTGGCGGTAAAAGATAACCTGCCTGCCATTATGAGGGATTAGTCTCCCTCTTTCTCCTCGCCAAAAGTGTTTTTCAACCCTTGTATCAAAGTTTCTTTTTCTACATCAGATAATCTTGCTTCAGGATGAGCTAAAAGGTAAGATGTTAAAGGCATTTCACCCTCTTCTACTTCTTCAGCTGCATCTTTACCTTCATTTTTCTTTTGATGTCCCCAGGCAGAAACATTAAAGTGTTCTCTCCCCTCTTTCACATGATGAAACAAAGACCAGGATATCGGCGCTATATTGCTATACCATGGCCATTTTGTTTCATAAGAATGACAATCAGCACATGCCCGATTGAAAAGTTTCTTTGTCTCTTTTGTATCCCATTTAGGCTCTGCAACCACAGGCGGATTGGTATGATCTTTACCATATGGTATAAATTGTATAAGTACAAAAAGGATCATAATGCCAAATAAAAACTTTTTCATCTTTCTCTCCTGCTAATTAATTCTCATATCATATTCACTCACTAAAGCTTCACTCTTGGCGAAAAGGAGTCATTTTGACTCCCAAAGTATATGCTATAGTATACCATACACTATATAGTACGAATTTTCTCCTCTTTCACCGTCCATATAAATACAATAGGGATAAACACTAACGTCATAAATGTCCCCACAATGAGCCCACCTATAGCAACCGCTCCCAGCGGAGCAAGTCTCTCAAGTCCTATGGCTGCTCCTTGGGCGACTGGCAGCATACCGACAGAAACGGCAAAAGCTGTCATAAGTACCGGTCTTGTACGGATCTTGATAGACTCAAGCATCGCTTCACGCTTATTCATCCCTGCCTGTATCTGTTCTATGGCAAAGTGGATAAGCAAGATGGCGTTGTTTACAATGACCCCTGAGAGCAGCATGAATCCCATCATCGCAGGCATAGAGACATGGTAGCCTATAGTGAGCATTGTCCAAGATGCACCTATGATAGTAAGTGGGATTGAGAAGAGTATCATCAGCGAGATCTTTACATTGGCAAACATCACGATAAGTGTAAAGAAGATAAGTACCACTGCAACGATGATCGCTCCTACCATACGCTCTGCTGATGCCTTAAACTGCTTGATATCACCTATCTGCTCCAACTCTACACCTTTAGGTAGTTTGACCGATGCTAACTGTTCTTCAAAGTTTGCCATGATATGAGAGATAGCAGCCTTCTCTCTGTTTCCATAGACTTCAAGTGTATATTGCAGATCCTCTCTTGTAATGAGACTTGGCTCTTTTTTAGAGTCAAGTGTAGCGATTTTATTGAGAGGTATCTTTCCTTTAGATGTATCAATAAGCATATTTAACACTGTGTCGAACTGGTCTATCTGCTTTTGCGGTAACCATACTCTTACTGTATAATCCATACTATTGGCTTTTGGAAAGCTTGCAACCGGTGCTCCACGCAAGGCTAATTGAAGCTGTGTCGTCACATCTGAACGTTTCAGACCATAACGCATCGCTTCAGCCTCGTCTATCTTAAGATTATAAACCACTTTGTCCATATCCCAAGTGGTAGAGGTAGAGACCACACCTTTTGTTTTAGATAAAGCCTTTTCAACCTTGGCTCCTGCCTCTTGCAGCAGGTTGATATCTGAACTACTTAACTTGGCATCTACATTGGCTCTGATGCTTGCTAAGGCAGTTGCCCCATAAGGGGTAATATCCAGATATTTCACATTTGGTATTTTAGAGATCTCTTCTCTCAAGGCTTTTGCAATTTGCCAAATATCCTCTTCTCTTTTGTATCTGTCTACATAGGTTGCAACAATAGCAATATGATCTATACCACTTCCACTACCGATACTTAGCACTCCGGCTTCACTACCGATACTTCCGGATATTCTCAAAAGTTCACCCTGCTCTTTGATGATCTTATTGACCTTTTTCATAATGGCTTCACTCTTTTCTATAGGTAAATTAGCTTCCGTAGTAATATTAATATTCACTCCACCCGTATCCATAGGTGGCATAAGTTCCTGACCTACAACCGGCATAACCAACTTTACTGAAGTCACAAAAAGTGCGATGAGTACTGCAACAGAGACAAACCCTAAAAATTTAGAGTCAGTAATAGCACGAACAATATTTGCAAAGAACCCTTGGATATAGTCATTCGCTCTACCGATCACAGCATGAAACCACCCTTCTATTCTCAGTAAAAGAGGATTTTTAATCGCCAAAATATACAGTGAAAGCAAAGGTACTGCAACAATTGAAATAAAATAAGAAGCAATTAAAGCTAAAAGTAGTGTTCCGACCAGAGGTGCAAAAACAGTTTGAGGATATCCACCCACAAAAAGCATCGGAGCAAGGGCTATCATAGTAGTTACAGTACCACTGAAATCTGCAAACATGATCTCTTTGGTTCCATCGAATACGGCATCATGGATATCCTTACCCAATTCACGGTAGTGCCTCTCGATATTCTCCATCACCACTACTGTGTCATCCAACAACAGCCCCAACGCCAAAATGATCGCAGTCAGTGTCACTACGTTAAAGTCTATGCCCACAAGCCACATAAGAGCAATGGTCGAAGCATACACAAGAGGAATTGTCACAAGTACTACAAGTATCTGACGAAAGCTTGCCAAAAATAGGAAAACTACGATCGTGGACATGACAATAGCATCTCGAAGTGACTCAAACATATTCATAGTACTTTGTTCAATGGTCTCTTTTTGTGTATCACTCACTTCAAAATTAATGTTGGGGTATTTGGCTTTAAACTCCTCCATCATCCCTTCAACTTTATCAATGGTCTTGATCACATCTGCGGTGATTGAACGTTGAACAGAGAGTGCGATTGCCTCTTTTCCATTTCCAAAATAAGCTGCAGAGTTCTCATAATGTCCGAAATAAACCTCAGCTACATCTGAAAGTTTTACATCACTGCTGACAGGAAGAGCTCTTAACCTGTCTACCTTCTCTCTTTTACCTTGGGATTTAAGCAAATATCGATGCTCTTCATTACTGACAAATCCTACAGCATACTCATTATCATTCTTTTGAAGCGTAGCGATCACTTGTCCCAATGAGAGGTGGAAACTATCCAGCTTCTCTTTATCAATGATGATCTGTAACTCTTTTTCATACCCACCGAAAATATCTACATTGGCTACCCCTTTGGTTTTAAGAAGTTTATGTTTGATCTCACCACTTGCAAGGTCACGAATATCCTCCAATGTCAATGAGGTACCCTCTTTAGGTGACATTGCCACCACAAGTACCGGTGCTGTGGCTTCCGTGATCTTAATGATCTGAGGCTCTTTAATATCTTTTGGCAATTTTGCACGTATTTTAGACAGCGCATTGGTTACATCATTGACTGCAGTGTCAATGTTCTTACTGTACTCAAACTCTGCGCGGATCACAGTCACTTCATCAATAGTGTTGGAATAGGCACGACGTATTTCATCGAGGGCATAAAGCTCCTCTTCTACAGGTACGGCAATATTACTCGCCATCGTTTTGGCAGAAGCTCCCGGTTGCACAATAACAAGGGCAACTTCAGGATAGTTTGAGTTAGGAAAAAGGTTGCGGTGTATCTTTCCGTATCCCATGATACCTGCCATCACAAAGAGAGCTAAAAAAGAGATAATGATATGAGGTTTTTTCAGAACCTTCTCTACCCAGGTAGTAGACTCTTTACTCATTTTTTTGCTCCTATGATCTCTACTTTATCATAGGCAGGAAGCTGTGCAAGTTTCACTTCACTTGCTTGTGCTATAGGCATTGAAGGACAAGGAGAAATTAAAATACGATTACCCTCTTGCATCTGCACATCCACTTTCAATGGAGTGAACTTGCCATCTTCATATCCCATGATGAATGTACCCTCTTTTTTATGTAAAAGTGTATTGTCCGGGATCACACATCCTTTAGCTCCTTTTGTTAGAACTTCAATATTAATACTGCTTCCTACCGGTAGATTCACCTCTTTACTAAGTATCACCTCTGCACTTACCAAACCATTTTGGGATGTAGTATAGATGGATTTGACACGACCTATCTTCTCAGCATCCCTAAATACAGGTTGATCTTTTACAATTTTTGTGTTTATTGTCGGAGCATAAGAAAATACCAGTTTTTTTGCACCATTGCTCATGCTGAGAATAGGCTTGCCTGAAGCTGCAAGATCACCTTCATGAAGGAAAAGCATATCTATCTCTCCATCAAACGGTGCTACGATCTGAAGGTAAGAGAGTTGATGCTTGAGTTGTACTATTTTCTGTGTGGTATTTTCAAGAACTGACTCTTTTACTTTGAGTGATACAGCAGAGATATCCAACTTCTCTTTTGCTAAACCGCCTACCTTATAGAGCTTTAGATTTCTGGCATGAATGCTCTTTGCCAGGGCAAGATCATTACGTTGAGCACTCAAAGTCGCTTTAAGTGCCTCAATGTTTGAACGTAACTCAATTGCATCAATACGTACAAGTACATCCCCTTTTTTCACTTTCTGTGACTCTTCCACAAAGACTTTTTCAACATATCCAGCCAATTTGGTTGAGAGTTTGATGCTTTTATCCGAAAGGATCTGTGCCAAGAAAGAGACTTGGTTTTTCAACATTCCTTCTGTTGCTTTTACAACAGGTACGGTAACCGCTTCCACCGTAGGAAGTGCTTCATTGGCAACCTCAGCTTTTCTGCTTTCCAAAAGTCCTTTACCTTTTATTCCCAATGCTACAGCAGCGATCAAAACAACCACTGCAATTATCCCTTTTTTCATCTTCACTGCTTCACTCCTCTTTCCATTAAATAATCCAAATAATAGATACTTTTTTTATAGTTATATTTACTCTCTATCACTTTTGCAAGTGCCAATTGACTCTTCCCTTTTGCAAGAAGCAGGTCATTAAGGGTTGCTGCATCATTCTCATAACGCACCCTTTCGATCTTTTCACTTTTTTTGCTCAGACGTAGTTGTGCAGTATTGCCAAGATACTCTGCGTGACTCTGTTTGATCTTCTCTACTGCCTGTGTTAAAAGTTTTTTCAGATCCAACAAGGTCTGTTCTTTTTGAAATATCGCTTCCATCTTTGCAATTTTTGCTTTTTGTACACCAATGTCTCTTTTTCCAAAATCCACAAGGTTATATTTTACATTCACGCCTACTTGCCAAAGTGTTTCATTATCCCAATCTCTACTCACTAAGTCTTCACCATAGTTTTTCCCCACATAAGAGCTGAGATTTACCTGAGGGAGTTTAGCTGATCGGCTTTTGGCTATCACTTTATCTGCTTTTTTAAGTGCCATATCTTCCATCTCTACTTTTGCAAGAGTTGAAGCTTTTTTGTAGAGTCTAGATACAGAATAGTGCGGTTTTTTAACTTTTATGCGTAAAGGACTTACTCTTTTCACCCTTTTGCCTACAAGTGCACCAAGCGTAGCTTTTGTTATCTCTATGTTCGAACGGATCATCTCTTGCTGTGTTTGAGAAGCACGTAAGTCTGACTGCGCTTTGATCAGATCGATCTGTGCTTTCTTACCTACTTTGACCTCATATCCTATCTGCTTGGTTAATTTTCTTAATGCATTGGTATAACTGCCTTGGGCTTTAAGTATCTCTTTTTGAGCCAAGACAGAGAGGTAGAGTGAACGGATATTATAAACCAACTGCTCTTTGGTCAATTTTGCTTTAGCCTGAGACATCTGCTTGGCAATGCTGTCTATTTCTATCTGTCTGGTTTGTGCAAACCCCGTAAAAAGAGGAACAGCATAACTTAAACCTGCAGAAAAAAGGTCTTTTGTTGTTGTAATAGGTGTGCCGCTTCCAATTGAAGTTGGAGAAAGCGGTGCAAGTGTTCGTTCAGTATTATAATGTGTATAGTCTCCCACAACATTTAACTCTCCGTACTGTTGTACTCTGCTCTCTTTACGTTTGAGTTCGGACAACTCCATCTGTGCCTGACTCTGCTTTACCACTGTACTGTGTTTCGTTGCATATCCAATGAGCTCATTCAAAGTACTACTGAACATAGGCATCGTCAATAAAAGTATATAAAAAATACGTATCATATTCACTCCAGAATTAGAAAACATTAGGATACAATACTAATCTGAACGTAAAGTGAATTCCTTAAGGTTTATTGAGGCAAGACCAACCTTTTCTTTACATCAAATTGATCTACATATTCTTTTATAGCTGTTTTCAAAGCCGTATCATCCAGTTCAAGTGCCTCTTTCATAGGGAATTTAAGAAAAAACTGGGGTGGCATGATGGAATTTTCTTTCTTGGGGTTTTTCAAATATAGAAATATCGCTTCGTTGATACGTTCAGGAGAACTGTACTTCATCAAATACCGTTTATAGATCAGACTGCTGGGGATCTGCTGAGTTTGATGACAAGATACACAGGTATTATCCAATGCCTGCTCCTGGCCATGTATCTGTTCTGCATATAAACACAAACTCAAAATACTGAATATCATGACTATTTTTTCCATTTTATTATCACCTCCGTTCCCTGATCTTTCTGTGAATTGATCTGCAGAACAAATCCATAGCTATGAACAACCTGGTTGACAATATCCAGTCCTATACCAAAACCGCCTTCACTTTTATTTACCCGTTTGAAACGATTTAAGATCGTTTTTATATCCTTCTTTCCAATACCGATCCCTGTATCTGTTACACTGAAGAAATCCTCTGTAAGTCTAACATGCAATGTACCATACGGATTATTATATTTGATCGCATTGGAGATCAGGTTGTCAAGTAATCGGATAGCATCATTCCGGTCCATACGTAAAATAATATCCGGATCAATATCAGCAGTTACTTCCAAGCCTTTTGCTTCAGCCATTGCAGAAAAATAGATCATACGTTCCTGCGCCAATCTGCTCATATCCAATGTTTCTATCTGTCGATGATAATGATGATTAAGATTGAGATAGGTAAGATCATCATAGATCCGGCTAAGGGTTTTGGAAGCAATCTCTATACGTTTCAGTTCAACTCTGTTAGCTTCACATTCTCCAAAGGTTTCTATCATTTCAACATTGGTAAGGATTGTACTGATCGGTGTATTGAGCTCATGTGTGGTATCTTGAATAAAATAGTTCATCTGCTCTATGGAATCACGCATAGGTGCCACAAAAAGTCTTCCGAGAAAGTAACCAAGCAGAGAAAAAAAGATCCCTGCTCCAAGCATGAACAGTATAATATTTTTCTGTAAATTTTTAATAGGTTCTGTATCTACTGTTTTGGCTACCAGCAGATAGGCTGCACCTAAATAGTAGGGTTCTATTTTGGAAACGTAGTAGAGTTTTGTTTTGTCTCTTGGCCCATCCAGCATCTGTTTAGTTTTGAATGTACCGAAGATATACTGTTTGTCTATATCATAAATAGCTGACTCCACGATCTTGCTTTTAGGATATACCAAGGTTCTGTCATCGGATTGATGCAGTGCTCTCAGTTGGGATTTGATATGTTCGGATTCATACTTTATGGTTTCTCTTTGCTGGTCAAGCAAATGATGTTTTGCTGAAACGTAGAATATCCAGGATGCCAAGGAGAAAAGCAGGAAAGTAGAACTTAAATAGATCAATAGAAATCGGGCTAAACTCCTTTTTTCACTATGTAACAAAACGATACCCTATATTTTTTATCGTCTCTATCTTCTCTTTGCCCATAACTGCACGAAGCGTTTTTATATACGTACGCAATGAACCGGCACTGGGTTCTTCATTATATTCCCATAATGTCTCAAATATTTTTTCATATTCAATAAGCTCATTAGGATACTGCAAAAAAAGAGCGAGCAGTTTCAACTCTTTGGTTTTAAGAGAGACCCGTTTATTCTCCTGTGTCAATAACAAAGATTTGATATCAAACAGCAGGCCATGTCCCAGATCTATCTTTTCCTCATGTGTCCCATAGGTACGCTTTAGCAGAGATTCTACTCTGACTAAAAGCTCTTTCAGTGCAAACGGTTTACGAATGTAATCATCACAACCATTGTCAAACCCCTGTGTAACATCTTTGACACTGTTAAGTGAAGTAATGAAAATAGCCGGAGTATCTTTCCCCCCGCTACGCAGAGCTTTCAGGAAATCAAAACCGTTCAAGTGCGGTACTTTTACATCCAGAAGCATAAGATCAATATGTTTCTCATAAGCTATATCCTGTGCCTGCAACCCATCATAAGCACAAAAAACCTTGTATCCCTGCAGTACAAGAAACTGCCTGACAGTATCACTCAGCTGCATATCATCTTCAAGCAGTAGGATAGTTTGAGTCATCGTTTACCTGCCTTGACCTTTTCCAAATCCTTTTCCCTGTCCCATACCCCGAAAGTTTGCAGGTGGAAAATTATCGAACATCCAACTTGTAATTTTGTTCAGTTCACTTACGGTCACATTGTCTTTTTGTGACGGCATCAAACCAAAACGTTGAATTTTTTGCGGCATACAGATCGCTTTCTCTTTTTGAGGGTTCAGTACATAATCTACCATGAACTTCACAGCTGCATCTTTATCAGGATAGGTCATCTTCACATGTCTCATTACCCCCATGATCGCGGGAGCAACTGCTTTGGACATATCCGCAGGCCTTGTTTTACTGTGACATACTGCACATTTGGCATCAAAAAGAGCTTCAGCATTTCCTGCCGCATTTACTGCAGAAGTAAAAGCCGCAATTGTCCCAAGCATTGATACTATGGTTTTTAATTTCATAAAGAGCCTTTTATCTATTTTGGGCACCTTTAAAAGATACCCTGTATCATAGGATGATACTCTATTAAAATAAATTAAACATGAACCTTCTTCAGATCCAAACTCACTTTTGTACCTTTTCCCTTTTGGGATTGTATCTGGATCTCAATTCCCTCATCATCACAGTATGCTTTCACCAAAGCCAATCCTATGCCCTGACCTGCCTGCCTGCTGTCACTCTGATAATAACGTTCATAGACCCTGAGCAGCTGTGTTTCATCCATTCCTATACCCTGATCCATGATCATTAGGATATCCCCCTCAAGGGAAACCTCTATAAGTGATTCTTTTGAAGAGTACTTCATTGCATTCATTAACAGATTATCTATCATCTTTTCAAAACCAATCTTGTCTATCTCAATGACCATCTCACCAACATCCAAAGAAAAGCGGTTTCTTCCAAACGCTTCAAATGTTTCTATCCGTTCTTTCAATAACGGTTCCAGCAAAAGTCTCTCTTTTTCAATAGGATGGATCTTTTTCTTAATACTGTAGACCAACTCTTTATAAAGCCTTTCAAGTCTTACAGAAGAGGTCTCTATCCGATCAAGACGCTGCAGGGATTTCTCATCATCCCCGACACGTTTTCTAAGCATCGTACTGTTTGCCTTGATCGTAGCAAGAGGAATATTGAGTTCATGCAGTATCTCAGTACTGAGATGTGAAAGGTTCGCATCAAGTTCTGCCTTCGGGGCAAGAAGATGGGAAGCAATAATATATCCCCACCCCGCTGCCAATATAAGGACCAGGGCACTCACAATGAGAAAATTCGATTCTGAAAAACCCTCATTTTTCAGGAACCAATACATAAAACTTAAAAGTATGGCAACACTCGACAGATAACTCAATGCTGCAAGCAGGGTCTTTTTTTTCATTTTAATCTATTACCCATCTGTATCCCACACCACGCACATTGGAGATATTTTCGGGAAAATACTTTTTCAACTGTGTGATATAGACTCTCAGTGATCCGTTACTTGCATTCTGTCCTGCTGCCCAAAGTCTGTTTTTGATCTCTTCACTGCTTACGACTTCTCCGTTCGCCTGCACAAGCAACACCAAAAGTTCAATGGCTTTCTGTGTTACTTCAAGTGCTTCATCTCCAAAGTAGAGTATTTTCGCTGTTGTGTCGAGACTGTATTGTCCTATACCCACTCTCTCTTTTCTGATTTGACGACGCAGGACAGCCTGTATACGAAGCAAAAGTTCATCAAGATCAATAGGCTTTTTCATATAATCATCCGCCCCGGTACTAAACCCCCGGGTCAAAGAATCCTTGTCATCTCGTGAAGTTAAAAAGATCGTAGGGGTCATATCATCGTTTTGACGCAACTTTTCCAAAAGATCAAAACCATTTTCATAGGGAAGATTGACATCAAAAAGATACAGATCAAACACATGCTTATAGCTCAGTTCCAGTGCACTGTAAGGATCCAGTGCACACTCGATCACATATCCTTCCTCTTCCAAAAAGTCTTCTAACGTTTCATTAAACAGTTGGTCATCTTCCAATACAAGTATCCGTGCCAACACTTTTCCTTCTTTATCCCAAATTTTCTATTTACGGATTCTAGTTTATATTCTGATGATTATTATACCTCAATATTATTTACTTGATAAGGTAATATCATGTTATAATTCCATTCAATATCATATAAGGCTTACTTTTGAAAACCGGTCATTCATTTTTCAAACATACAGAGGGTAGGATTTTAATTGCAGGTCTTGCTCTATTAGGCTGTTTTTTCCTGTTTATACTGCTCTCTGCTTTCTTTTTCCCGAACTATCTGCAGCAGCTGCTCAGTATAACGGCTACCAATATCATCTTTGGAAGAATGGCAGGACTTTCAATAGGAATCGCTTCACAAATGGATACCCTTCTACTGGTCATATTTAATTTTTTTATCGAATCCATTATGGTGCTGATTTTATACCCGATTTTTGTACTTAGTTGGAATAAGCTCAATCTTATCTCTTACCAGCCGCTCAATCAATTTCTGGAACACTCTAAAAAAAATGCTTATAAATATAAACCTCTCATTCAACGTTATGGTATGATTGGTCTTATTTTGTTTGTATTGACTCCTTTTGCAATGACAGGACCGGTAGCGGGGAGTTTTATAGGCTATTTAATTGGTCTCCAACATCGTGTAACTTTGCTTGTTGTACTTTCCAGTACACTTGTCGCCATCATCCTATGGGTCTATTTTATCAAGAATTTTGAAACCTTATTGATCACTTATAGTGATATGCTCATGCTGGGATTTATTATAGCTGCTATTATTATGTTAGTGTGGCATTTGCTAAAAAAACATTTATAGAAGTAATCTGTAAATGTTTATACTTCGTTACTATTTTTAAAGATACCTTTCTGTCATCATTGTCAGTTTGCACCCAAGGGTATTCCCATTAGGTACGGTGGATTTACGAATTCAATTCAAAAAGAAGCTGTAAATCGATCCCAGAATCAAGCATAAAGATGACAATGGAAATAGATGCAAAAAAGTAAAACTTGTCAATTGTAATTTTGGAAAGACCAAAATTACATATACATCCCACCGTTTACTTTCAATGTTTCTCCGGTAATATAACTTGAGTGATCAGAAAGTAAGAAAGCAACTGCATCAGCTACCTCTTTTGGCTCACCAAATCTCCCTAAAGGGATCTTTGCCGTAAAAGCATCTTTTACCTCATCTTTCAATACATCTGTCATTTCCGTAGCGATAAAACCTGGAGTGATCGTATTGAAACGAATGCTTCTCGGTGCTGCTTCTATAGCAAAACTTTTTGTCATTGCTATCGTTCCGCCTTTACTTGCAGCATAGTTTGTCTGCCCTGCATTGCCGGTTTCACCTACAATAGAAGCAATGTTCACAACGGAACCAAAACGTTTTTTACCCATGACCTTCACTGCTTCACGGCATCCGATAAAAGTTGACTTGAGATTTGCTTCGATCACAGACATGAAGTCCTCTGTCTTCATACGCATCGCAAGTTTATCATTGGTGATCCCTGCATTATTTACAAGGTAAGAGAGTTCTCCGTCTGCCTCAACAATGGATTTGACAGCAGCGACAAATGCCTCTTCATCACTCACATCAAATCCTACTGTTTCAGCCTTTCCTCCCGCTGTTTCTATCTCTGCCTTAACCGCATTTGCTTCTGCTTCACCACTTCTGTAATTTATCCATACTTTCAGTCCCATCTCTGCCAATGTTTTAGCGATCTGTGCACCGATCCCTCTACTTGCACCGGTAACAAGTACATTACTTCCAGAAAATTTCATTTTTATCCTTATTTAGGTTTGTTTTTAGTTAGTGATATTGTAGCATTTAGGTGGTTAGACTTAGTCACAAGAAAAAAGTCTATTTTTAATATTTTCAAAAATTTTATAATCCTCTGGACTGATCTTATCTGAGTAGATCATATGATTAAGCTGCTCCATAAGATGAAATTTCGAAAGTTTATCTTCACATAATGCTTGATTGATAATCTCTATATGTTCATCCAGGTCATACTCTTCATTCACAATTCTATAGAGAAAATCTTTTGCCTCTTCATGGGAACAATCAAAGTTTTGTCCCATAATATCACAAAAAAGTGGTGCTTCTTTCTCTATATCCCTATTATCTACTTTAATAATATGTGCCAATAGTGTACCAACTGATTCTTTTATCTTTTTTTCCATAAGTACAACCTTTTTTTACCCATATTGTAGCATAAAGTGTAGCGTGGGCATTTTTGTTTACACTACGCTTTAAACCAGCGGCTCATCCATCTCTTCAGGTATTTCAAGCCCCATGAGTTTTAACACTGTTGGAGCAATATTATTTAATCCACACCCCTCTTTTAGCTTTTCTACACCATCAGCCAAAATAAAACACCATACTTCACCTACCGTATGGTTCGTAAGCGTATGCCCTTCTCTGTCACACATCTCTTCACAGTTCCCATGATCTGAAGTAAGTACAACAGCATATCCGTCTTCCTTGGCTTTTGCTATGATCTTCCCAAGCTCTGTATCTACAGCATGCACAGCTTCACGGGCTGCCTCATAATTACCGGTATGTCCTACCATATCACCATTGGCAAAATTAACTACAATGAATTCATATGCTTCGTCCATTGCCGTACATACTGCCTCCCCGACCTGGGGTGCCGACATCTCCGGTTTCATATCATACGTTTTTACATCCGGACTGGGAATAAGCACACGGCTTTCACCGATCATCGGTTCTTCTATTCCGCCATTGAAAAAAAATGTCACATGGGCATATTTCTCTGTTTCAGCCGTATGTAACTGCTTCAGCCCGGCATTTGCGATCACCTCAGCCAAAGTATTTTCCGGTGCCTTTTTAGGAAAAAGGACAGGATAAGGAAAACTTGCATCATACTGTGTAATGGTGGCAATATGCAATGGAATATAGATTCTGTCGAACACAGAGAAATTTTCATCCCCCAATGCTGTGGTGATCTCACGGACCCTGTCTGAACGGAAATTCGTCAGTATGACAACATCTCCTTTTTGCATCCCTTCATATTCATTAAATGCTACCGGTTCTATAAACTCATCCGTCTCATTTTTAGCATAGCTTTCATCAATATACTGTTGCGGAGTAAGTGACGTAGAAGGCTTGGCCTCAACAATTGCCCTGTATCCTTTCTCCACTCTTTCCCAGCGGTTATCTCTATCCATCGTAAAGAAACGTCCGCCTATGGTAGCAATAGAGATATCTTCATCACAGATCTCCTGTATTTGCTCTATATAGGTTTTGGCAGAGGTTGGACTTACATCTCTGCCATCAGTGATCAGATGCAAAAAAACTTTTTTTCCTCTGGACTTTGCCAGCTTTGCAAACCCTATTGTATGTTCTATGTGTGAGTGTACCCCGCCGTCACTCAGAAGGCCTATCAAATGGACACGGTCCCCTGTCTCCAGTATTTCATTCAATACCTTATTGTTTTCTATGCTCCTATCTTCAAGTGCCAGAGAGATTTTGACCAGATCCTGATATAAAATACGTCCGGATCCTATGGTCATATGCCCCACCTCTGAATTTCCCATCTGTCCTTCCGGCAATCCGACACTCAGTCCATGTGTAGAGATAAGTGCTCTGGGAGCCGTTTCAAACAATCTGTTATACGTAGGTTTTACCGCATCTTCAAAGGCATTACAAGTACTGTGCGGCTTATATCCTATACCATCTGTTATAATTAAAAGTGTTTTTTGAATACTCATGATCTGCCTTCTTGTTTCCGTCATTCCCAAATTATTTAAGAATGCTATGAAAGTCTTATATTTTATTGAAATAATAGTAAAATAAACTTTCTTAATTCTTTAAATAAAAATTTTTAACCTGAATTATGCGCTATGGATGTATAAAAACAGCCTATAGCGCGTTATATTGGTTTAATGAAAGTCGCCTATGCTATACGAACTCTCTCAACTCCTGAATATCAATCTCTTCGGATATATTTCTGTTCGTGCCGGATTTGCTTTTTTTATTGCTTTTATCATTACACTTTTTATCATGCCGAAATATTTGGCATGGGCTATTTCCAAAAAAGCCAATCAACCCATAAGCAAATATGTCCCTGCACATGAAAACAAAAAACACACACCGACCATGGGAGGAGCCATATTTTTAAGTGCTACTGTATTCGCTGCATTGCTTACTGCCGATCTAAGCAATTTTTATATACTTGGAGGACTTATCACCCTTATAGGTTTCGGACTTGTTGGATTCAAAGATGATATAGGGAAAATTCTTTCAGGAGATAATCTGGAAGGACTGACGCCCAAAGGGAAAATGGGACTTCAGATCCTTGTAGCGGTTTTATCGACAGGGGTACTTCTTTATGCAGGCTTTCCTACAGAATTTTATATACCTTTCCTCAAAACCCCTCTTTTTGATCTGGGCTATTTTTCCATACCTTTTTGGATATTGGTCTTTTTAGCCACTACCAATGCGGTAAACCTTACCGACGGTCTTGATGGTCTGGCTACAGTACCTTCTATTATTGCACTGGTATCACTCGGCCTTATCGTTTATGTTACGGGACATGCTATTTTCAGTCAATACCTTCTTGTCCCGAATATCAAAGGGGTAGGAGAGGTATTGATCCTTGCCTCGGCACTTGCAGGCGGACTTTTGGGCTTCCTCTGGTACAACTGTTACCCTGCCGAGATCTTCATGGGAGACACAGGCAGTCTTGCCATAGGCGGTTTTTTGGCTTATCTTGCCATCCTTGGAAAGAGTGAAGTACTGCTTGTGCTTATAGGGATCATTTTTGTCATAGAAACTGTCTCGGTCATCTTGCAGGTAGGAAGTTATAAACTCCGTGGAGAACGCATCTTCCTTATGGCACCCATCCATCATCACTTTGAACTTAAAAAATGGGCAGAGAACAAGATCATCGTACGTTTCTGGATGATCTCATTTATCGCAAATATCCTTGCGTTGATCTCGTTCAAATTCCGTTAGAAAATGAGTAATGAGTAATGAGTAATGAGCAACCGAAAACATCTGATCCTTTAAGTGAAAAAAGTTTCTCTTTTGCTTTACGCATTGTGAAACTTTGTAAATATCTTCAATCTGACCATAAAGAATATATACTTTCAAAACAGATTCTACGAAGCGGTACAGCCATTGGAGCATTGGTAGCAGAAGCCAAATATGCCCAGTCCAAAGCAGATTTTCTCAATAAACTTATGATTGCACTTAAAGAAGCAAATGAAACCAAATACTGGATCAATCTTCTCTATTATTCAGAATACATTACACAACACATGTACCAAAGTATCTCTCCGGAGATTGACAGCCTGCTAAAGCTCCTTGTAGCAAGTACCAAAACCACTAAAAAGGCAGAACAATAATGTATCACTCTATCGGTTACTCATTACTCATTACTCACTCCTCATTTGAAAAACGGAGTTTTTCATGAAGCCTACCCTTTTCGGATACGGACTCACCACCAAAGCCATTGCCAAAAAACTGGGTGGCGGTTGTACTTTCTTTGATGACAACTGCAAAGAATCCTATACAGATAATATGGGTAACACCATTAACCCTTCCTCTATGTTCGATCCTGAAAAAAGCAAACTGGAAGTCACTACACCAAGCTTACCTCCAAAACACCCACTTATTCAAAAAGCGAAGCATCTTCTGAGCGAATACGACTACTTCTTAAATAATGAACAATTAGTAATGAGTAAAGAGGAACTGAATCAAAGCCATCACACCAAATCGGTTACTCATTCCTCATTCCTCCGTTACTCATTTGCGAAGCAAAAGCCTTTCACAGTTTGGATATCAGGTACCAACGGTAAGACGACCACCACACAAATGCTCACCCATCTTCTGGAGAAAAGAGGTGCACTCAGCGGGGGGAATATTGGCACACCACTGGCAGAACTAGATGCAAATGCACCTATCTGGGTGCTGGAGACAAGTTCATTTACCTTACATCATACACATATAGCTTCACCGGATATCTACCTTCTCCTTCCTATCACCCCGGACCATCTTGACTGGCACGGTACAGCAGAACAGTACGAAGCAGATAAACTCAAACCTCTGCTTACTATGAAAGAGGGTGAACTTGCACTTGTACCTAAAGGTTTAACCCTTCCTAAAACAAATGCCTATGTAGTTGAGTATGACAGTAACAAGTTCATAGCAGACTATTTTAAACTCGATAGTACCAAAGTACGTTTCAAAGCTGCTTTTCTGCAAGATGCCCTATGTGCTCTTGCTGTAACCAGAGTACTGTTTGATGAAGCAGATTATGATCTTATCAACCGTTTTACTCTTGATGCACATAGACAAGAAGAGTTAAAAGATGCAAAAGGAAGGCTCTGGGTTAACGACTCCAAAGCAACCAACCTTGATGCAACCATACAAGCTCTCAAAGGATATGCAGACAAACATATCTATCTCATTTTGGGTGGTGATGACAAAGGGGCAGATCTAACCCCGCTTTTTGAAAGTATGAAGATCCTTAACCTTACACTGTATACTATAGGAGAAAACAGCGATAAACTTTTAGATCTGGCAAATACCTATAATATAGATGCAGTAGAATCCAAAAAGATTGAAACTGCTATAAAACAGATCGATGAAGTGCTTACCTTAGAAAGTGTAGCACTTCTCTCACCTGCTGCTGCCAGCTTTGATCAGTTCAGATCCTATAAACATAGAGGAGAGACTTTTATGGCATTGGTAAAGGATCTTTAACAGATCATACCAGAACTGGACACGGGGGATCCGCCCCTACAAAATATTATTCCCCCATTCCGTAGGGGTCAATCCCCGTGTTGACCCGCGGTTGCCGTAATAACACAAATGTTTACAAAAATATTTTATCAAAACAAAACATATTACGTCACAAAAAAATCCCACCCAACAAAACATTGCTATCCATCCCACGGGCGGACACAGGGATCCGCCCCTACGGATTTGTATGAAATATGATAAATTTTACATAAATCTCTGTTTTCTAAATAATCTTTAAGTTTAAGCCGTTATAATTTCACCCACTTACAAAGCATGGCTCCATAGCTCAGTCGGTAGAGCAAAGGATTGAAAATCCTTGTGTCGGCGGTTCGATTCCGTCTGGCGCCACCATTCAACTTCCCAATCCATAAAAATTAACCAAAATCCCATAAATTCATTTACCTTTCTTAAGAAAATGCTCTTTTTTGATAAAAAAACAGCTTATTTCATCTCTTTTAACTCAAGTGAAACCCTTTAAATCACCCGTATTTACGTCATTCAAATTAAATTATTAACTATTTGTTAACTTTTTATTAATTTTATTGACATTGTTTAATAGTATTTGTTATAATTTGGGGTATTCAAAAAACCAAGGAGATTACAATGAAAAAAGCATTATTACTTTCAGTAGTAGCGTCAACAATGATCATGGCGGGTGGAGATATCGCTCCGGTTGAGCCAGTAGTAGAAGCACCGGTAGTAGAAACATCCGGTTGGGATTTTAGCGGACAAGCGGTAGTTTACTACCAAACAAGAGACAATGCAACAAATGATATTTTTGATCAGGAAACTGCAAAAGCAGATGCTGGTATTCAACTTAGAGCTGTAAACAAAGATGTATTTGCAGGTATCGGTGCAGGTGTTGAAGTAAGTGGTCTTTCTACACTTAACCTTGAAAATGGCGTAGTAAGTGACGGAATGCAAGGTGTTGGTGATGGTGATGTTGACGATTTGACTGATGGCGGTTGGATCTCTCAAGCTTACTTGACATACGGTGTTAACAACACTAGCTTCAAAGCAGGTCGTCAAGAACTTCCAAAATCACTTTCTCCATTTGCTTTCTCAGAAGGCTGGAACGTATTTAAAAATACATTTGATGCTCTTCTTATTGTAAACACTGATATCCAAGATACAACATTGGTATATGCATGGGTATATGGCGGAAACGTAAATGGTCTTGGAACAGCTGCAAATATGAGTGACTTCAATAAATTGAATGACCATGACGGTGTTCATATGTTAACTGCACAAAACAAATCTTTTGAAGGTTTGACTTTGACAGGTAGCTGGTACTATGGAAACGACATGGGTATTACTGATGATGTAAATATCCTTTGGGGTGATGCTAAATTTGCTGTTTCCGGTTTAAATGTTGCTCTTCAGGGTGGTAGCGTAATGAGTGATGCATACCTTAATGACACAGTTGCATTTGGTGCAAAAATCGGTGGAAGCATTGATAGCATTAATCTTTCTCTAGCTTACTCAAATGTTGATGACGGTGACGCTGGTGTATTTAACGTTGGTGGTGTAAAAACTCCACTTTATACTCAAATGATCCTTAACCAAGGTGCAATCGCTTCAGACAATGATACAATCGTTGCAAGAGCTAGCACTAAAGCACTTGGCGGTACACTTGCTTTAGCATATGACTATACAACTGATAACTCATCTTTAGATAATGATTACCAAGAATTGGATCTTACTTACAAAACTAAAGTATTTAACGATTCTACAACAGTATTTGCTGGATATGTATATACAGATACAGACAATGCTGATAGCCAAAACATGATCCGTGTATGGGGTAGATATAACTTCTAAGAATTACTTCTTAAAGTTACAACCCTTTAGAGTTCAGGCTTTTGCCTGTGCTCTAACCTTTCTTTTTTTATTCTTTCCAAATTTATTTATATTATATTAAAATACCCAACATACCCATTTGTCAACCATTTTATTTTGACGTGTGACACAGTCACACCTACGATCATTTTACAATCAATTGGGTTCACCGTATGCATACACGGAAATACAAAACACACCAATTTGTCAACCATTATCATTGTGCACCCGTAGGTTTGGCCGTGCCAAACGTTCCGATCACGATATGCATACATGGGAATGTAAAATACCAATACCGATTTCCACGGTCATTTTATTTTGACATGCAGCATATACACGTGTTACGTGAAATACAAAACATCCGTTTCCGTAATCATTTTATTTTGACGTGTGACACGGTCACACCTACGCATTCTTATTTAAAATTTTATACATTGTTTCACATTTTGATATTCAATGATCATCCCACGTATTATTTTGAACCATATAGCCATTGTTTGGCATCATCTACAAAACCATGTTTCACAGGATTGTTTAAAATATATTGCACCTTCTCCAAATAATCTTTTTCATTTCGAATGATATGTTCGTAAAATCTTTTTTGCCATACAGGCTTGTAACCTTGCTTTGTTCTGCTTGCACTTTGTAACATGTTTTTATAAAAACGCGGTTCACAATGTTTAGAAAAATAACGTTTTATACTACTTATAATTTTAGGATAATCTTGTGCATTGTTTACTTCTATTATCATATGCACATGATCAGGAAGCACAACAATCATATCTATTTTAAAATCAAATTTTAACTTTGCATAAGTAAAGCTTTGACGTAAAAGTTCAATATTTTCTATAAGAATAGGATTTCGCATATAGGTCACAAACGTAATATAATAACAATATCCATCCAAAAAAACACGTTTATAATTTGCCATTATCTATCCTCTATTTTTATCAGCATAGCATAAGCATAAAAAATGGGTTAAAAATATGTCAAATTGTCATACAGTAGGTTTGGCCATGCCAAACGTTCCGATCACAACAATCATACATGGGAATTTGAAATACCAATACCAATTATTGTAATTTGACGTTTGACATGGTCAAACCTACACATATATGATATAATTCAAAAAAAATTAAAGAATAGAGAATGTCTAAAAAACTACATCTTGTCAGCCTAGGCTGCACTAAAAACCTTGTCGACAGCGAAGTAATGCTTGGCCGGCTCAAAGAGTATGAGATCACCGATGACAACACAGAAGCGGATGTGATCATCGTAAACACTTGCGGTTTCATTGATGCAGCAAAAGAAGAGAGCATTAACACAGTACTGAACCTGCATGATGAACGCAAAAAAGACTCTATTCTGGTCATGAGTGGTTGTCTCTCTGAACGCTATAAAGAAGAACTCCAGGCAGATATGCCGGAGATAGATATTTTTACAGGTGTGGGGGATTATGAGAAGATAGATGAACTCATCGCCTCCAAGCAGAGTACTTTCTCTCCGGAAGTGTACCTGGCAACTGAGACATCAGGAAGGGTCATTACCGGTTCCAACTACCATGCTTATATCAAGATAGCAGAAGGGTGTAACCAAGCCTGTTCTTTCTGTGCCATTCCCAGTTTCAAGGGGAAGCTGCACTCACGTTCACTCTCTTCCATCGTAAAAGAGGTAAGAAACCTTGCAGCACAAGGCTTCCATGACTTCTCTTTCATCTCGCAAGACTCTTCAAGCTACGGAAGAGACATGGGGCTTAAAGACGGGCTCATAGACCTCATCAATGCCATAGAGAGCATAGAAGGAGTACAAAGTGCCCGTATCCTCTACCTCTATCCCAGTACAACCACTTTTGAACTCATCGATGCCATTGCTGATTCCAACGTATTTCAAACCTACTATGATATGCCTATCCAACACATCGATGATGCTGTGCTTAAAACTATGAAAAGAGGGTTTGGAGAAGAGAAGACCATAGAGCTGCTTGAATACATGAAAAGCAAACCTAATGCTTTTTTACGTACTTCTGTCATCGCAGGGCATCCCGGTGAGAGTGAAGAGAGTTTTCAAAAACTTTGTGACTTTATGGAGGAGTTTGAATTTGACAGATTCAACACTTTCCACTACTCAAATGAAGAGACCACCACAGCCTACACTATGGAACAGATCCCACAAGAGATCATCAATGAAAGGGCTGATACCTTAGGTGAAATAGCTGAATCCTCTACGTTAAAGTCATTGGAAAAAATGGTAGGGAAAACACTAACCCTTGTTATAGACGGGGAAAGTGACGAACATGAGTACTTACTCTCTGCCAGACCACTTAACTGGGCTGTAGACATTGATGGAGAGATCCTCATCAACGATACTTCTGACTTGCCTGTAGAGTATGGGAAAGTCTATGAAGCCAAAGTAACTGAGTTGGTGGGAGAGCAGCTGTTGGCAACACTGGTTCCGTAGGGGTCAACCCCTGTGTTGACCCGTGGTTGCCAAAACAAATACAATATTCAACAATCATATTTTCATCAAAACAATGAATTTCAAATCCAAATCCAAACCATCATTTCACAATAAAATTTTACATCATCACAAATCAAATCCCCATCCCACGGGCGGACACAGGGATCCGCCCCTACATATTTGGCATTGATGTTACAAATTTTATTCTGTAGGGGTCAACCCCCGTGTTGACCCGTGGTTGCTAAACCATATCCAATTTACCAAACAATATATTCATCAAAACCAAACCAAAACATCCATTTCACAAAATATTGCAATCAGACACAAACATTGCATCTGCATCCCACGGGCAGACACAGGGATCCGCCCCCTACGGAAAATATGTTATAATGCTAAAAAATCAAAGAAAATAACTAAATGGCTCTTAACTGCTCACTGCTCACTGCTCACTGCTCACTGAAAAAGAATCTCCTTGCTTTCTCAGCCGGTATAGACTCTTCTGCTCTCTTCTTTCTACTTATAGAAAACAACATTAAATTTGATATTGCTATTGTTGACTATGGTGTAAGAGAAGAGAGTAAAAAAGAAGTAGCACATGCCAAAGCACTGGCAAAAAAACATAAACTCTTTTGTCATACCATTCAAGCCCCTAAGTTTGATACCCACTTTGAAAGCAAAGCACGAAAGTTTCGTTATGGGTTCTTTGAATCGCTCATACAAATTGAAGGATATGACAACCTGCTCACAGCCCATCAACTCAATGACCAGCTAGAGTGGTTCTTGATGCGTCTTACCAAAGGAGCGGGAACATCTGAACTACTTGGACTTGAACCTGTAAGCAAAAGAGATAACTATACTCTACTGCGTCCTTTGTTGGAATATAGCAAAGATGAGCTACTTGAGTATTTAAAAGAAAATAACTACCCATACTTTGTCGATAAAAGTAACCGTGATGAGAAGTATGAGCGTAACAAGTTTAGAAAACAGTTTGCAGACCCTCTTATGGCAGAATACAAAGAAGGTATCAAACGCAGTTTTAAGTACCTGAGAAAAGACAAAAATGACCTTGAAAAAGGATTTGAAACTGTCTACTCTCAAAAAAAGTTAAGAGTCATCAAGCTTCATACACTTGCAGCAAAAATGAAAGCTGCTGACCTTACACTGAAAGAGTTAGGTTACCTTCTTTCTGCTTCACAACGAAAAGAGATAGAAAAAGAAGAGCATTTAGTTATAGGTGGGAAATGGGCCGTAGAACTTCAAGATGACTTACTCTATATTGCACCTTATTTGACTACGGATATGCCTAAAAAATTCAAAGAGAGATGTCGAGTCTTAAAAATACCATCTAAGATCAGAGCGTATTGTTTTAAAGAAAATATTAATATTCAAAATATCCTGTAGGGGCAGTACCCAAGGGCATTTCCTCCCTAGGGTCAGGGCACCCCTGTATCTGCCCGTGGTTTCACGACTAATGTTTGATTTTTGATGAAAAAATTGTATGGTATCATGGACTTTTGTTGGCAATTTCGGGTCAACACGGGGGTTGACCCCTACGGATTTTTCCCTGCCAACGGATGTGCTTTCATATACTCCTGCATCTTCTTTACAGATCCAAGCTTTGTATAAACCTGAGTTGTTGCCATAGTAGCATGGCCTAAGAGTTCACTTACATCTGCTATACGTGCACCATTGTTAAGCAAATGTGTTGCAAAAGAGTGACGTAACTGGTGTGGAGTCACTTTGAATCCTGCTTCTTTAAAAAGTTTAGTAAGCTTATAACGTAACTGAGCACTGTTCATCGGTGAGTTCCCTTTTTCAAAGAGGTACTTCTTGGGCATAGCCTGTGCCGTATAGAGCTTGATGAGCTTTTCCAATTCACCCAAGAGTGGTAACTCCCGTACTTTATTACCCTTACCGTGTATCTGGATCCAACTCTCTTTGATATTTTCCAGTTTGAGTTCACTCAGTTCAGAGATACGAAGTCCCAAACCATAAAGCATAGATATAAGCAGTTTTTCTTCTAAATTTGCCTTACTTAAGACTTCCTCTATATATGTTTCTTCTATAGGCTTGGGGAGGCTCTGGGGTACCTTTATAGACTCATCTGCTATGAGTTTTACTGACATATGCATTTGATCTTCCAGATATTTAACAAAGGAACGAATAGCAGAGAGTTTTTTGGCAATGGTCTTTTTGTGATTTTTTACTATTTTGAAACGAAAAGGGGTAATATCTAAAACAGTAACAGCATCTTCTTCATAAAAATGGCTTACTTCCATCATCTGTCTTAGCGCTATCTCATAGGTTATGATGGAGGTTTCAGAATAACCTCTGACCTCCAATAGATATTCAAGAAAATCTTCTGCATATTTTTGAAGTTTCTTTTTCATCCTTTAACCTATGGTGTGTTCTAACATCTTGCGCGAGAGATACTCTCTGGCTTCATCAAGTTCCATCCCTTCAAGTGAAATACTCTGTATATAAAAATCAACTTTTGTAAAAGGTTTAGGAATGACGAACTTATCCCAACTTTTCAACTGCCAAAAACTTTCAGCCGTAAAGTTCATAATAAAAATAGGGAGTTTACTTTTAAGTGCTATACCTATGGCTCCATCACTCATATGATGTCTAGGTCCTTTTGGTCCATCGGGTGTAATAAGCACCTCTTCACCTTTCTTGATACTTTTAAACGCTTGAAGCAGTACTTTGTGTGCTCCCTTTCTACTGGAGCCTCTCAAGGGTCTGATACCAAGTAATTTGAGTGTACCTGCGATAAGGGAACCATCAAAATGAGAAGAGATGATGGCTGAAGCAGGATGTTGTTTATGGATAGCTCTGTAGGCTTGTGGACTCATGAAAAGTTCTCCATGCCAACATACACAGACATGCTGCTCTTCACCTATGGGTGTAATAAAATGAAATTTTTTGGAAGTAGTAAACCAAATGATTCGCATCAACAGATAGGCAAGAGGAGGAATGACAACTTGCCCTACTTGTCGTAAAAGGTTTTTCATACCTTAAACAAGTACACCATCAAGTGCACCCCTTGAGGTTTTAGTGATCTTCACATCTACTATCTGTCCCAAAAGTTCTTCACTCCCCTCAACAAACACTAGTTTACCGTCATCTGTACGCCCGGATACTCTTCCGTTAGGTTTAAGTTCATCAAAATAAACTGTATGTACTTTTCCCAACTGGGCATCCATGATCTCATCCAAAATTTCAGTATGTCGTGCCTGAAGACGTGTTAATCGTTCTCCTGCAATAACATTATCTATTTGATCGGCAAATTCAGCTGCTTCAGTGTGTGGTCTAGGAGAATATTTGAATGAGAACATCTGCTCAAAACGTACCTTTTCAAGTACATCCATTGTATCTTCAAAGTCTGCATCGCTCTCCCCCGGAAATCCTACAATGATATCTGTAGAGATAGTTGCTTCCGGGCACAGTGTACGTATTTTTTCACAACGGTTCAAAAAGTTTTCTTTGGTATACCCACGCTTCATCGCTTTAAGCAATGCAGTAGAACCGCTTTGCAGAGGAACATGGATCTGTTTACATATCTTAGGGTTTGAAGCAAACTCCTGAATGAAAGCATCATCCATATGCAAAGGGTGAGGAGAGGTAAATCGTATACGCTCCAAACCTTCTATTTTAGAGATCTTCTGCAAGAGTTGTGTAAAGTCACATTTCTCATCAGAAGAGCCAAAACGTCTTCCGTAGTTATTGACATTCTGTCCAAGAAGCATCACCTCTTTTGCACCTGTAGCCACTGCCTTTGTGATCTCCTGTACAAGTAGATCGCTTGGGATAGATATCTCATCTCCACGCGTTGTAGGAACGATACAGAAGGTACAGGACTTATCGCAGCCTATAGAGATGTTTACCATCGCTTTAAACGGATTGGTTCTATACTCTCCAAAAGTATAGGTACTCTCATCAAAATCTGTATCTACTTCTACGGCATGCTTTTTATCTACCACTTCTGTGATCTTGGAAACATTTCTTGCACCCAGTACAAAATCTACCGAGGGCGCTCTTTTAATGATCTCTTTACCTAAATGAGACGCGGTACATCCGGTAACACCTATTTTGGCATTTGGTTTTTTATGTTTATTAAATACCCCTATCTCCGAGAAGAGTTTAGCCACAGGTTTTTCTCTAACGCTACAGGTATTAATGATAATAAGGTCTGCATCGCTTAGATTTTCAGTAAGTTCGTAGGGTTCTTTTTGATTAAGTTCCGCGATTATATGTTCGCTGTCGCGAACATTCATTGCACAACCAAGTGTCTCTATAAATAATTTTTTACTCAAACAATATTCTCTTTCTTATGCTATTATATGTACTTCATAGATATATTCATTATCATCAAGACCATATTTCACTTCACGCATATAAACGCTATATCCTTTTTCTTCAAAGTACTCGATCAACTCTTTTAACTCTTTGTGAGAGTTATCTTTATCAAAATAAAATATAGATTTGTTCGCTAGCTCATCTTCTAATTTTTTCAACTCAATCGTTTTCGGTTTCGCTTTAAGTGTTGTTCTAGCAAGTTTTAATTTCATCTATATTTCCTTTAAATTCTCTAATCAATATTTCTTTCATTATACTTTATTTTCAGTAAAGGTTTGATTAGCTATAATTCTATTCTTCAAAAACACCATCTCCTAGACGTTCTTAACACTGTTATGTTACCTCTTGTAGCGGTATAATTGAAACTGGACTACACTGATGTAGTAAGCCTTTCGCTGAGAAAGATTTAGCGTTAGCATAGTGATTTGGGCTTTGCTCAAATCAGATTAAATTAATACTTATTAAGGAAAATAATTATGGAAAAAATATTAGACATTATAGAAGCGATAGCTCATGAAAAAAACATTTCAAAAGAAAGTGCTATAGATGCATTTAAAGAGGCTTTGATCAATACGGCAAAAAAACTCACCAGCTACACAAGTACATTCGAAGCTATTATTGACAGTGATACAAAAACCTATAATATTTATAAGGTAATTACTGTCGTAGAGGATAACGATGCGCGCTTGGAAGAAGAAGCAGATAGCTATATGCCTCTTAGCGAAGCGAAAGAATTCGATGAATCTCTTGAACTTGGTGACCAACTTAAAGAAGAGTTTATCCTTGAAGAGCATGGCCGTACTGCATCAGCAAACCTTTTTAGAGAACTTGAGTATCATGTACAAAGACGTATAGAACAAGACCTCTTTGAAAAGTATAGAGAGAAAGTAGGTACGGTAATGCTAGGGACAGTAAACCGTATAGATGCTGATGACAACACTCATGTTGAGATCGGAGAACTCAAAGGGATACTTACACTTAGAAACCGTATCAAAGGGGAAAAATTTAAACGTGGTGACACTATCAGAGCGCTACTTAGATATGTGAGTGTTGATCCTCAATATGGTCTGTTCCTTGAACTTACCAGAACTTCACCTAAATTTTTAGAAGCACTTATGGCAAGTGAAGTACCAGAGATCGAGGATGGGGTAGTAGAGATCACCGGTGCAGCAAGAATTCCCGGTGAGAGAGCTAAAATAGCACTTAAAACAGATCAGATGAATGTTGATCCTATCGGTGCTGCAGTAGGAGTAAAGGGTGTACGTATCAATGCTGTAAGCGAAGAGCTTAACGGTGAGAACATTGACTGTATCGAATACTCTCCTATCCCGGAGATCTTCATTACACGAGCATTGAGTCCTGCGATCACACAAAGTATCAAAGTGAATGCTGATGAGAAAAAAGCGATCATCAACATTACCGGTGATCAAAAAGCAAAAGCAATAGGAAAAAGCGGAATCAATATCCGTTTGGCTTCTATGCTGACCGGATATACTATTGAACTTAATGAAGTTGAAGGTGTAACAGAAAGACAACCGGAATCAGCAGAGAGTGGAGAAGTTGAGAAAACTAAAGATACAACTGCATTGGCAGATCTGTTTAAATAAGTTACGTAGGTCGGGGTACCCTTACCCCGACAATAATAGATATTGTATGATAAATGTCGGGGTGAGGACACCCCGACCTACAGAATTATGCTAATACTATTTGTGAAAAACTTTCCACATCCAAAGAAGCACTTCCTACCAAAACACCATCAACACCACGAATAGTCGTGATCTCTTTGATATTGTCCGGTTTTACACTTCCACCATAAAGTAAAGGTTTTTGTATAGTTCTTTTGAGTGCTTCATGCGTACTGGCTATCTCATCAGCAGTGGCACTGCGTCCTGTACCTATCGCCCAGATAGGTTCATATGCAATAATGAGATTTTCATAAGAGGTATCTATTCCTTCAAATTGAGCCAAAAGGTACTCTATCACTGCTTTATCACCTTTTTCCCGTATCTCCAGAGGTTCACCAATACAATAGATGATCTCAAAATCCTGCTTTTTAAAATAAGCAAACTTTGCAGCTACAAGCTCTTGGCTCTCACCTAAAATTTCTCTTCTCTCACTGTGCCCTATAAGGATAGTCTTTATCGTAAACTCTTCGAGCTGTTCTAAACCGATTTCACCTGTATAAGCACCATTTTGCGTAGTATAGGCATTTTGGACACCTAGTGTAAAATCACCCGTATAACTATCCAATGCTGTTGCAGGAGGGAAGATATAGACTTTGTCTTCAGATTTTTTTGCAACTAATTTTTCTTTTAATGCTTCAATATACGCTTTGGTTGTTGCTCTTGTATGGTTCGTTTTAAAATTGGCTGCAAAAATCATGCTATTTCTCTAATGCTTCAAGACCAGGGAGTTTAATACCTTCTATAAGTTTTAAACTTGCCCCGCCACCTGTACTTACAAAAGTCATTTCATCAACATCTCCTGCTCTGGCAGCTACATCAGCAGTATCACCACCACCTACGATAGTAGTTGCATGAGTTTCAGCGATATGGTGTGACATCATGATACTTCCTTTAGAGAATTTATCCATCTCATACACACCCATAGGACCATTCCAGATGATAGTCTGTGCATCATTCAGTACTTCACGGAAAAGTCTTGAACTTGCCGGACCGGTATCAAGTCCCATCCAATTCTTGGGGATCTCTTGCGATGGAAGGTATTTGACCGCTGTATTTTCAGAAAATTCAGGTGCCACTACAAAATCTACAGGCAGATAAAATTTCACTCCCAAATCGTGTGCTTTTTCCATGATATCTCTTGCTTCATCAAGAAGATCATCCTCAACCAATGAATTACCGATCTCATAGCCTTGTGCTTTCAAAAAGGTAAACGCCATACCTCCACCGATAATGACTTTATCTACTTTGCTTACAAGATTTGTCAACGCTTGTAGTTTTCCGGATACTTTAGACCCGCCTACTACGGCAACAAATGGTCTGACAGGATCTTCAAGTACTTTACCAAAGAAATTCACCTCTTTGCTCATCAAAAAACCTGCTGCCTTATGCTTTACATCAAACTGTTTGGCAATAGCATAAATGGATGCATGTTTTCTATGACATGCACCAAAGGCATCATTGACATAAATATCTGCAAAAGAGGCTAGTTTTTCTGCAAATTCTTCATCATTACTAGTCTCTCCTGCTTCAAAACGTAAATTTTCAAGTAAAAGAATATCACCCGATTGCATTTGGGATACCTTCTCTTTTGCATCAGAACCTACAACATCTTCAGACATAAAGAGCTCATTTTTGATCTTCAGCAATGTATGTAATCTTTTAGCAATAGGTTTGAGAGAATACTTTTCTTCATATTTGCCCGGCTCCGGTCTTTCATAGTGCGAAGCAAGGATGATTTTACAATCTCTATCTATACAATAACGAATCGTAGGCAATGCTGCACGAATACGTCTGTCATCAGTAATATTGCCAAATTCATCTTTAGGGACATTGAAGTCACATCTTATAAATACTCTTTTGCCATCGATCTCAATATCTTTTAATGTTCTCATCTACCCTGTCCCTTATTTTTTACTCACATGTAATGCCATATCAACCAAACGACAAGAGTAACCCCACTCATTGTCATACCAGGAAAGTACTTTCACCATATTCCCACCGATCACTTGTATGGTATCAAGAGGTACTACCGTACTAAGCTCTTCCCCTACAAAATCCTGAGAAACTCTGTATTCCTCATCTATACCCAAGATACCTTTGTGAGAACCTTCACTTGCTGTTTTAAATGCTTCTTTTACTTCATCAAGTATCGCCTCTTTGCTTAGTGTCACAGTAAGGTCTACCATGGAAACATCCGGTGTTGGTACTCTGATCGCTTGTCCATTGAGTTTACCGGTAAGATTTGGCAATACTTTTGCTATAGCCTTGGCTGCTCCGGTAGTTGTTGGTACAAGATTCACTGCACCCGATCTACCTTTCCTTGGATCTTTTTTGTGTTTCGCATCTAAGATAGGCTGGGAAGATGTATATGAGTGGATCGTTGTCATCAATCCTTTTTCTATGCCAAATGCATCATCGATTACTTTGGCTACAGGAGCCAGTCCATTAGTGGTACAACTCGCATTTGAAACAATCGCTTCTCCTGCATACTCCCCCTCATTTGCACCTATGACAAATGTAGCAGTATCATCTTTTGCCGGTGCAGAAAAGACTACTTTCTTTACACCATTGGCCAAATAAGGCTGAACACTCTCTGCTGTTAAAAAAGCCCCTGTACATTCCAAAACAACCTCTGCGCCACAAGAAGCAAAATCTATTTTGCTTAATTCACGCTCTGCGAAGATCTTTGCTTTAGTCTCACCGATATTAAGGTAGCCATTTGCTACACTCACATCATTACGTCTTCCATGTACAGAGTCATACTTGAGGTTATACTCAAGCATCTCTTCAGTCCCGCTTGCGTTGACTGCTACAAGTTCTATGTCATCCCTATCTGCAATGATTCGTGCCACACATCTACCGATTCTACCAAGTCCATTGATCGCCACTTTTACAGCCATAGTTTATCCTTATGCATATTTATGTTAGAATGCGACTAGCCGCATGAGCCTACTGCTGAAGTAGACACAGCGTCAGCGTAGATTTTTTAGCTTTGCTAAAAAAACGTTCTAATTCGCACAATTTTACACTAAATGAGGTTATCTTTTGGTTAAACAAGGCAAGCAAGTTGTTGCAATATTTGGAGGAAGTTTCGACCCTCCTCATATGGGACATCAACGTATCGTTGAAAAGGCGATACAAAGTTTAGATATCGATAAACTGCTTGTTGTACCAGCCTACTTAAACCCTTTTAAAACATCTTCATTAGCCAGTGCAACACAACGTTTAGCATGGTGTCATACACTCTTTGACACAGTTGACAATGTGATCGTGGATGACTATGAGATACGAGAGGGCAAAAGTACGACTACCTCACAGAGTATAAAACATTTCAACATAGACTATAATGTCAAATATCTTATCATTGGTTCAGACAACTTGTCAACCTTGACAAAATGGCATAACTTTGAGTGGCTCAATACCCATATTATATGGGTTATCATTACAAGAGGGGAATACCCTTTATCTCTTGAAGCTCTTAGAGAATGGAAGATATTGACACTTGATATCCCTATCAGTTCAACAGATATCAGGGATGCTAAAGATTTACACTATGTTGACAAAAGAATTCAACACTCGGTTCAAAAGACAATAAAGGACAATAACCAATGACAATAGACGAAAGAATAGATAGTATCGTAAAGATACTTGATGAGAAAAAAGCTGAAGAGATAGAAGTATTTAACCTGGATGATGCAGATTATATCGCTGACCGTGTAGTAATCGCCAACTCACTCAACCTGAAGCATACGCAAGCACTTTTTGAACATCTCAAAGAGGGTCTGAAGCCCCAGGGAGAAACATTTCTTCATGCCGATATGAGTGACGAATGGGTTGTTGCTGATCTGGGTGATATACTCATACATATCATGATACCTGAGTATAGACAACGCTATTCACTTGAAACATTTTTAAGTGAACTCGTTGAAAATCAAAAGAAAAAAGAAAATTAAGGCAGAGGGAGTACTCCTTCATGCCCTGAACCTGTTAATGCTTCAAGCAGTAAAAAAAGTACTATCGTCAAAACAGGCGAAAAAATAACCCACCAATAATACCTCTCTTTCACAAGAAAAATCATCAACCCGCCCCATGCCATTATGACTAAAATAAGATGTGCCATAAAGATAGGTATAACAGGTCGTGTTACATTACCGACTACTGCTAAAGAGATGATCATTGCAAAAGAACCCAGTGCTATAAAAAGTTTTTTCAGATTTTTATTTTTATTGTATTGAAAGAATATAATAGCCACTGTTACGATAATGGCTAAAATAATGAGTGCTTTCATGAATCCTTCCTTTGCTTCGTTGGCATCGTGCTTGACAGGCACACAAAATCACAGTTTATCTACAACCTCAATACCGAGTATATCCAAGCCTTGTTTAATGGTTTTGGCCGTAAGATCAGCTAAAGCCAGACGACTCATTTTTGTCTGCTCATCCACACCCTCTTTTAAAATAGGGTTTTGCTCATAAAAACGCATAAATAGAGTTACAAGTTCATACAGATATGTAGTGATCTGATTCGGGGCTGCATCTATGGCTGCACGGTCAAGTATGTCTTCAAAGCGAAGTAACATCACACTCAAACGATGTTCAAGTGCATCACCTATAATAATATTGCCTTTGATCTCACCCTCGAAACGCCTAAAGATACTTTGGATCCTTGCGTAGGCATATTGCATATAGAGTGATGTATTTCCCTCAAAAGAGAGCATTTTATCCCAGTTAAAGATATAATTAGATTCACGGTTGATAGAAAGATCCGCATACTTCACTGCACCAATACCAATAATCTTTGCTAACTCCTCTACTTCTTCTTCAGAGTAACCCTCTTGATCTTTAATGGTATTTTTGGCTTTGACAACAGCTTCATCAAGCAGATCTATTAGTTTTACAGTTCCCCCATCACGTGTTTTAAATGGTTTACCGCCTTTATCCATCATAGTCCCGAATGCAATGTGTTCAAGTTTTACATCTTCCGGTACAAAGCCTGTCTCTTTAGCCACTCTGAAAACCTGTTTAAAGTGCTCTCCCTGTCTGGCATCTACCACATAAGAGATACGCTTCGCTCCAAGGACATTGGCTCTGTAACGTAAAGCTGCAAGATCTGTTGTTGCATAGAGGTATCCGCCATCCGCTTTTTGCACGATGACAGGAATCTCCTCACCTTCCAGGAAAACACATTGGGCCCCATCACTCTCCTGTAATGTACCCTGTCTTTTCAAATCTTCTACTACCTTCACAAGATCCTCATTATAAAAGCTCTCCGCCTTTACATCTTCACGTGTCAACTTTACACCAAGTTTCTTGTATACCTCTTCACAATGTCCTAACGAAATATCAATGAACTTTTGCCAAAGTTCTAGACAATGTGTATCTCCACTTTGGATCTTTACTACATATGCTCTTGCTTTATTTGCAAAATCTTCATCTGCATCAAAACGACCTTTTGCATCTTTATAGAACTGCTCAAGATCTTTCAAACTTACCGAGCCATCCTCACCCATCTCTTCGAGATAAGCGATCAACATACCAAACTGTGTACCCCAGTCCCCAATATGATTTTGACGGATCACTTCATCACCCAGGAACTCAAGCAGGTTTGCCAATGTGTCACCAATGATAGTTGAACGCAAATGTCCCACATGCATCTGCTTTGCCATGTTCGGACCTGAGTAGTCTACCACTACTTTAATAGGGGTCTCTCTCTTATTTACACCTAATCTCTCATCACCTAACGCATGTTGACATTGCTCCGCTATCCATAAAGGATTGATCCATAGGTTGATGAACCCCGGTCCTGCTATCTCTGCTTTAGTGACAACACCTGTCAGATCAAGATGAGCTACAATATCTTCTGCGATCTGCCGTGGATTTTTACCCAGTTTTTTAGCCAATGCCATAGCACCATTGAATTGGTAATCACCAAATTCAGCTTTGGTCGCTTCTGTGACAGACATAGGCTCAGTATCTATACCGGCTTTACTAAAAGCATCTTTAATGATTTGATTAATGTGTGATTTTAATTTCATAAATTTTCCGTAAATATGGAGTTGTAGTAGAGTATAGCAACTGCTATTATAAATTTCTGAACGCTCAACGCTAAACGCTGAACGCTACTTTTTTAAGCGTTTTCGCTTTTTTTCTCTTCGGTTTTTGCTTCAACTTTTGGCTCTTCTTTAGAAGCGATCTCTTTAGGCTCTTCTTCATCCTCTTTAATCGCTTTTTTAAAGTCTTTAATACCTTTTCCCATACCCTTTGCAAGATCTGGAATCTTTTTTGCTCCGAAAAGAAGCACAACAATTGCTAAAACGATCAATAGTTCTGGCATACTTGGCATACCCATAGTTCATCCTTTATCTACATGCATAATAAATGCAATATTAAAATTTTAATAATTATACTTAAAAATGTTTAACCCAACCATTGTTGGATAAATTTTTCTTCATCTTCTTGACTTTGTTTCAATCTTGCTGCTTTTGCAACGATCACAAACTCCCCGACAGCATCATCGATCATATCATTTATAATCGTAAAATCATACTCCCCTACTGCACGTATCTCTTCTTTTGCATTTTCAATACGTTGCAGAACAACACTCTCATCATCTGTAGATCTTGCACGAAGTCTAACTTCCAATTCTTTTAGCGTAGGTGGTGTAATAAAAGCCGAAGTCGTAATGTCATTCATCTTTTCTCTTACCAAACGATGTCCTTGTACATCAATGTCAAAAATAACCAGTTTTCCTTCCCTGAGTGCTTCTCTTACCGGTTTTAAGGAGGTACCATAGTAATTACCATGAACTTCTGCATACTCTAAGAAATTACCTGCTTTTATATCTTTTTCAAAACTCTCTTTGCTTACAAAAAAATAATCTTTACCATCTTCTTCTCCAACTCTAGGACTGCGCGTAGTAGTGGAGATAGAAAAATAATACTCCCCTATCTCCTTAGCAGCTTCTTGGATGATAGTACTTTTTCCTGCACCGCTAGGACCGGAAAGTACTAAAATTGCACCCTTGTGTACCTCTTTCATCTATTTCTTGTCCTTAAAATTTATTTTGATCGTAATTTCTGCACCTTTGAGAAGTTTTTTGATTTTTTTAACTTTCATCCCCTCTATAGCGGCTATAAGCGCTTCTTCAAACGTAAACGTCTCTTCTTTTTTCTTTTTATTCTTTTTTGAGTCACTTTTTTGTTTTTTTGCTTTTTTACTCAACGTTTCAACATATTCATCTTCATCAATTATCTCCAAACCATCTGCAATCAACTGCTGCTTGATAACCTCCATTTTACGACGCTCATATTCTTCCTCTCTGATTGATTCATCCTCTTCTTTCATATCCAAAAGTGCTTTTATCTTATCTATTTCATAAAGATCAAGTACTTTCGTATCTGCTTCTGTATCTTCTTCCAATGGTTCATCTATGGATTCCTCCTGATCATCACTAGTCTGTATATTACTTGAAAGCGGAAAAATAGAAGGAAATTCTATAGCCGGTTCAGAAGTCTCATCCTCCTCTACACTTTCCAGTATTGCTGTGATCTGTGAAGGTAAAAATGGTTTTTTAATGATACTGTCAAAAAAGTTTACCTCATCATTCACTTCATCACTACTTGACAAAAAAACTTTTTTTCTTAGTATCAAAGTCTCTAAAAATTTTTCTGTTTCCTCTACATAGGATGCTTCATCTACAAATACAATATCATATTTGTCCCGTGAAACTTTACCTACATTTTCAACCTCTTCAAGGTCAATATTGTCTTCACGTACACAAAGAGAGATAAGTCTAGAAACTACAGGATTGATGTTTATAAGTAAAATATGCATAGCAGAATGCTCCAAAAAATATTGATATTATTATAATATAACTCTGGTTAGGGCTTGATTTTGAAAATGTATATGGGATATAGTGGTACGCCCATCAGGATTCGAACCTGAGACCTTCGGTACCGCAAACCGATGCTCTATCCAGCTGAGCTATGAGCGCACAAAACAATGTAAGAGCAGAATTTTAGCGAAATTAGCTTTATTTTTCAAGTAGATTCATACTGCCGAACAAATTTAATGCTTTTTCGTTTGAAATAAACGTATGATTGTAGGGATGTTCCAGTTCTATGGTCTTAAAGTTTTCCAAAGAAAGTCTCTTTTTTAGCTCTTTCGCATGCGTACCGAACAGTATAAGTTCAGGTCTCTCCTCTTCCAAAGAAGCTAAGAGACTTTGTATGAACGGTCGCCATGATCTGACATGTTTTGCAGAACTTTTTTTATCTGTAAAGATCAATGCTGTATTAAGAAGCAAAACACCATTTTTTTCAAAATTGATCCTGAGTTCATCTATGGAGGTGATAAGTTTCTCTTTATCTATTTTAGAGATAGCATCCTGTGATAAATCTTCTTGTGACAGATCACCTCTGGCCAGTAATGCCATTTTTATAAAATTTCGTAAACTTGTAGCACGGTTCACCTCTTTACTCAATCCTTTATCAGAAAAGATGCTTTCTACTTTTGCATCTATAAAAGCATAGCCGTTTGCACTCTCTTTACGGGGATAGGGATCCTGCCCGAACAAGATATACTTTACTTTATGTCTTGGAAGTGTTTTAAATACGTTAAAATACTCTGTTTGGGAAGGGAAATAGCCTCTGTCTTCTTCTAGAAAATCACGATAGGTTTTGTCCAGCTTTATATATGCTTCAGAGAGTAAACTCTCCCAACTCTTATGCATCATACTGCTCATTAAACAGGTTGTTCTTTTTTGATCTTGTCAAACTTGATGATAAGCTCTATCCTGTTTACTGGGATTCCCAACTTCTCAGAGATACTCTTCCTGCTTTCTCCTGCATCTATAAGTTGCATAACCTCTTTATGTGCTGAAAAGTTTTCTATGACATCTTTTACTGCAACCCGTGATGCTTGCAGATTGGAGATCGTTGTATCTTTCACTTCAAGTATCTCTTGTAATACTTTATTCTCTGCTGCAAGTTTTTTATTGTTGTTGTAAAGATAAAAAAGTATACCTGTCAACAATAAAAGCAATCCTAATATAATATATTCCATTTATATTACCTCCATGATAATAAAAAGTAAAAAGACAAATCCAAGGTATCCATTAACCGTAAAAAAAGCTTTGTCGATCTTCGTAAAGTCTTTATTAACAAGATAGTGTTCATAGGTTAGCATTACTGTAGCAAAGAGCACTGCCAATTGTGCCCATAGACCCATACCGGCATCCATTACAAACCAAGCCCAAAAAACAACTGCCAGTAGATGAAATACCTTCGCTATATGCATCGTATTTTTTGCCCCGAAACGTGAAGGAATGGAGTGCAATCCATTGGCTTTATCAAACTCCATATCCTGTAAAGAGTAAAGCAGGTCAAACCCTGCTACCCAGAACATTACACCTACAGCCAGATAAACAGACCATGTCGTTATCTCTCCGGATACTGCAACAACTCCGGCAATAGGCGCAAGCCCCAAGCTTACTCCCAATATAAGGTGTGCTGCTGCCGAGAAACGTTTAAATACTGTATAGACACCCAGGACGATTAAGATAGGAACAGAAAGTTGCAGTGCCAACGTATTGATAAAATATGCAACCCCTATGAAAAGCAATGCATTGACAATGATGAATCCCATCATTTGAGCATTGCTTACTCTTCCGTCTACAGAAGGTCTGTTTTTTGTACGAGGATTAAGAATATCAATATCTCTGTCAAGATAACGGTTGACACCCATAGCGAAATTTCTTGCACTTATCGCTGCTAAAGTACCTAAAAAGAGTAACTTCCATCCAAACCATCCCGAACCACTGTCATGATAGGAAGCTACCAGCATTGCTATAAATATAAAAGGTAAAGAAAAAACAGAGTGCTTAAACATCACCAATTCAGAGAAATGACTTAACTTCTCAACAAAAATATTCCTTTTTAACTCTTTACTCTTCATTCTTCACTCTTCACTATCTACGGGTGTGGGATTTTAAGTTGACTGTTCAAAGACCAGGCAATAGCTATAACCAAGCCACCGATCGCATAACTGTTACCTATAATATCATAACTGAAAAGCAGATAGAGTACCCAAAGCAATATCGCACCTAAAGGCGTTGGTACCCCTACAAAATATTTGGCCGCTTCTCCTACTTCTACTTTAATATTAAACTCGATCAGTCTTCTCAGTCCAGAAACAATATAAAAAATAAAAATCACTCCCAAGATCAACTCTTGCAAACCTGAACTCTCTTTTGTAATTGCATAATAAAGCAAAAATGATGGCATCACTACAAAGGAGATAAAGTCAGCATAACTGTCTACCTGTATTCCAAATTCAGTAGAGAGATTATATTTTCGTGCTACTTTACCATCAGCAATATCCAATGCACCAGCGATCCATGCCAAGATAATAGCTGTAAAAAAATCCCCATGGACAATGAAATGTATCGCTATTAAACCTGCAGCAATATTACCGAAAGTGATAAGATTAGCGATATTGAAACGATTATTTTTGTCAAATAGACCCATTATTTCTCCAAACAAACATTTATCACATTTTACCCTCTTAACACTTAACGCTTATCTCTTAACACACAGTATGGTATGATTACACTATGAATACTATGCAACAACTAGCCCTTATTGGTCCGACTGCATCGGGGAAAACAGCACTTTCCATTAAGCTGGCACAAAAAATGAACGCCTATATCCTCTCTATCGATTCGCTCTCTATTTATAAAGAGATAGATATCGTTTCGGCAAAACCTACTTTGGAAGAGAGAGAAGGCATAGAACATTTTGGGGTAGACTATCTCTATCCTAATGAGAGTTTTGATGTCACAACCTTTATCAAACTTTATCATGAGGTTTATAATAAAGCATCCGAAGAGGGAAAAAATCTTGTCATAGTCGGAGGTACAAGTTTTTATCTTAAAATGCTGATAGAAGGAATAAGTACTCTTCCTTCTATCTCAGAGGCTACAAGGAATGAAACAAAAAAATATTTACAGGATCTGCAAAAAACATACCAATGGCTTTACAGCCTGGATCCTGAGTATATGGGTAAAATTGCAGCTAATGACCCTTACCGTATAGAAAAGGCTTTACATATTTATCTTGAAACTTCTCTTTTGCCCACAGAGTATTTCAAGCAATTTCCGCCACAACCGGCAATTACTGCTTCACTTCCTATTTACCAGATAGATATCGAGAGAAACAAACTGAGAGAACGTATTGCATTACGTACATCTATGATGATAAAAGAGGGGCTTATCGATGAAGTATGTGCTCTGGAAAAAAAATATACACGCAAACCCCATTGTATGAAAGCCATAGGGGTCAAAGAGACTTTAGCCTATCTTGATGGCATCTATGACAAAAAATTACTGATAGAGAAGATCACTACGAATACTGCACGACTTGCCAAAAGACAAAAAACGTTTAATAACTCTCAGTTTAGTAATGTGATAAAGGGAAGTGTTGAGGCATTAGAGGATTTATTACTATATTAGAAGCTAATACTTCTGTCATTCCCGACTCCGATCGGGAATCTAGAGTAAAAGCTAAAGAGAATATCTGATAAACGCCACATATCAAAATTCCAGATCCCCGTGTCAAGCACGAGGATGACATAGTGTGGCCTGTTTGCTCTTACGTTTTTCTAATATCCACTTGCACTTATCATATAATAAAGATAAGAGATCAGCGGTTGTACATAGAAGATAGCTGTTATTGTTGCAAGCGTTGCTAAACCGATCACTGCCATCAGAGGCTTAGAGAGGTTATAGTAAATCGTATCAACATTTTTTACCGGATCTTTCAAGAACATATAGACGATTAGTTTCAAGTAATAGTATGCTGCGATAGCAGAGTTTAGACCCATCACAACAGCCAACCATATATAGCCTGAATTTACTGCTGCCTGCATCACATAGATCTTACCCCAGAAGATAGAGAATGGAGGTACACCTGCAAGAGAGAGCATAAACAGACCCATGATGACCGCACCTACCGGCATAATTTGAATGAACCCTGCAAACTTTTCATAAGGGTGATCGTATCTTGCATTGAATCTTCTGTTCTTATGACGAGAGATCCATAGCATTGAAAATGCACCAAGGTTAGTAAACATAAAGAGTGCATAGTAAAGGAAGATACTTGTTGTTCCCTCAGTAGTATCTAGTGCTAAAGCAGCCATAATGAAACCGGCATGAGAGATAGATGAGTATGCAAGCATACGTTTCACATCTTCTTGAACCAGTGCCATAATATTTGCAAGCGTCATTGTGACTACTGCAAGTACCAAGATAATGATTCTCACCCACTCAACTCCAAGATCAATATACATACCAAAGATTCTGACAGAAACAACAAATGCTGCTATTTTTGGTACTACTGACATATACCCGGCCAATGGAGCAGATGCTCCTTCATAGACATCTGGTGCCCATGTATGGAACGGGAAGAGTGAAAGTTTAAATGCAAACGCTACAAGTAACAATACTGATGAACCAAAAATAGCGATCATCAATCCAGTTTCATTCAGACGTGTTGCAAGGATTTCAGAGATCTTATAAAGCTCAACAGATCCTGTCAATCCATAGATCACTGCTGACCCCATGGCGTAAAATGCCGCTGCAAGCGCACCCATAGTAAAATATTTTACTGCTGCCTCGTAAGAATTACTTCTGTTATGAAGAGCAATCAGTGTATAAAGCGCAAGAGATGCTGTTTCGATCCCTACAAAGATAAGTATAAGGTTATCACTCGCTGCCATAAACTGGAATCCTGCGATCATGAACAAAAAGAGTGCAAAGAACTCAGGATAGGAATACTCATGAAATCTTTTTGAAGTCAATGCCAATGGAATAAATATCATAGACCCGACGATGATCATTAATTGGGAAATGATAGAAATACCATCTATAAGCATAACATCAAAAAATCCACGTTCATTTACATTGAGTCCCAATACAGCACCAAAATCAATAAAAAGAATCAGGAGCGTTAACATAACGTACAATGACTTATGTAATTTTTCATTGATCAGGTTAAGAACCAAAATAATCAATCCACCCGCAATAGCGATAAGCATAGGTGCAAGTGTGATAAGGTTTAGACTCTCTAAACTTATATTAATTGGCTGCAACATTACTTCACCTCCCCAGTTTTTGTAACAGATCTGGCTACTTGTATCATATCTTTAGCCTCTTGTGTAATCGCCTTTTCATCCATAAAGGTCAACATCGCTTTTACAGAATTATCAATAGGCCCCAATACCGGTTTAGGATAAACACCTAACCAAACAACAATAAGAACCAATGGTACCAATGACCATGTCTCTTTAGCATCAAGGTCTTTCAGCGTTCTGTTTGCTTCATTCGTAATAGGACCGAAGAAACTTTTTTTATACACTGTAAGCATATAGACTGCACCAATAATAATAGAGGTACCTGCTAAAATAGTCATGATCGGTGAAACTTGATAGAAACCAAGAAGCACAAGGAATTCTCCGACAAAACCAATGGTCAATGGCAATCCAACCGCAGCCATAAGCATAATACCGAAGATAACCGCATACTTAGGCATCACTGAAGCAAGGCCACCGAACTCATCCATCATTTTTGTATGTCTTCTGTCATAGATCACACCTACAAGCATGAACAGAGCACCTGATACGATACCGTGAGAGAGCATTTGGAAAACTGAACCGCCGATACCCTCTGCATTCATCGCAAAAATACCAAGCATAATGATACCCATATGTGAAACTGAAGAATAAGCGATCACCTGTTTCATATCTTTTTGTGCGTAAGCCACCATTGCTGTATAGATGATCATAATGATCGAGATCACAGCAATAGGTGTAATTGCTATTACAGATGCATCCGGGAACATTGGAAGTGAAAATCTTACAAATCCATAAGTACCCATTTTAAGAAGTACTGCAGCAAGTATTACCGAACCGATAGTTGGTGCCTGACCATGGGCATAAGGCAACCATGTATGGAATGGGAACATTGGCACTTTGATCGCAAACCCTAAGAAGAATGCTGCGAATAGCCATAACTGATAATCAACAGGGAGAACCAATGCATACCAATCTGTAATCGCGAAACTCCATACACCTGTAAGGTTATGATACACATACGCCACAAAAAGCATACCTACCAACATGATAAGTGATCCTGCAAAAGTATAGAGGAAAAACTTTACAGAGGCATACACCCTAAGAGGTCCACCCCAAGCACCAATGATATAGAGCATTGGCACAAGAGAAAGCTCCCAGAAAAGATAGAAGATAATTGCATCAAGTGACACAAATACACCTACCATTGTCATCTCTAGGAAAAGAAGCGTAATGATCATGTTTTTGATGTTATGTGTGGTACTCATACTCATCATACCGATCAGTGTCATCAATGTTGCCATAATAATAATAAACAATGAAATACCATCCACACCCAGGTAATAACTCACACCAAAATCAGGGATCAAAGGAATCATCTCCATAAACTGCATGCCTGCATTTGCAGTATCGAAACTGAACCATAACCATAAAGAAAGCAGGAACTCTATGGCAGCTACTGTGATACCATATGCTCTAGCACTCTCTTTATGAACAACAAACCCCAACAATCCCGCGATTGCCGGGAAAAATACTAATACACTTAAAATATTATCCATCTCTACTCCTTAACCTAACATCGCTGAGAGGGCTGCGACCACCAAGAGTAAAACTCCACCGACAGCCATCCAATTTAGATAGTTTGAAAGGTTACCTGTTTGCATCTTTCTAGAGCCATCACCACTTTTATAGATAAATTTAGCAATACCGTCTACGGTTGCATCTACTATCTTCATATCTACATTTTTCCACATCATTTCCGAAAGCATTGCATATGGTTTAGAGATAAACTCCCCATAAAGCTGTGGAATATAATATTGGTTTGCAAGTAGTTTATAGATAAAGCTGTTTTCAAGTTTTTCATCTCTCTTAAGCCCTTTAGCATATTTTTTATATGCTAACCAAATACCACCTACAGCGAACACAAGGACTACAAGACCCAGTATCCATGCAATATGATGTGTATGCTCACTCATATGATACTCTGGTAGAAGTTTCGTTACAAAATGCTCAAAGCTTCCCATACCAAAGCCCGCTACCATTGCCAAAATAGCAAGTGGTGACATAGCAACAAGTACGAATTTGTACATTTCATGCGGATGAATACCAAATGCTTTATATCTCTCATCACCAAGGAAAGTCAAGAAGACCTGTCTGAAACTATAGAATGCTGTCATACCTGCTGTAACTACCAAGATAGCCCAAAGTACCAATGTACCTTCGTTAAATGCTGTTTCAATAATGGCATCTTTTGAAAAGAAGCCTGCAAAGAATGGAATACCTGCCAATGCCAATGATGCAAGACCCATATAAATATAAGTCCATTTCATCACTTTTTTCAATCCACCCATCTTAAAGATATCAAGCTCATCATGCATAGCGTGCATCACGTTACCTGCACCCAAGAAGAGAAGTGCTTTAAAGAATGCATGTGCTGCAAGGTGGAAAAGTGCGATCCAGTATGCACCAAGACCTGCTGCTGCGAACATATATCCCAACTGAGAAAGTGTAGAGAATGCAATGATTCTTTTAAGATCTCTGTTTACCAGTGCCATAGAAGCTGCGAAGAATGCTACAAATGTACCAAGTGCCGCGATAAAGAAACTCACCTCAGGTGTCATAGCAAAAAGAGGATTTGCTCTAATCACCAGGAAAACCCCTGCTGTTACCATCGTTGCAGCATGGATCAATGCAGAAACCGGAGTAGGTCCTTCCATCGCATCTGTAAGCCATGTATGGAGTGGGAACTGTGCTGATTTACCCATCGCACCTATAAAGAGTGCAACGGCTGCAGCATTAAGAATGCTTCCGCTTAAATTAGGCAATGCCGAAAAAACAACATCATATTGAAGACTTCCTACATTCCAATAGAGTATAAAAAGTCCTACCAACATACCAAGGTCAGCAATACGATTCATAATGAATGCTTCATTTGCTGCCCATGATGGAGAGATAGAAGGGTTCTCTTCTCTTGAAACATCCTCTTTATGGTACCAGAAACCGATAAGTAACCAGGAACAGACACCCACGCCTTCCCAACCGATAAAGAGACCGGCAAAGTTATCACTCATGACCAGGATCATCATAGAGAAAACGAATGCAGAGAGATAAGAAAAGAATCTATTGAAACTCTTATCATGATCCATATATCCGATAGAATAAATATGAACCACAGTAGAAACCAAAGTAACCACGGTCATCATTGTTACAGAGACTTGATCTACAAGGAACCCAAACGGAATCGTTAAGTCACCTGCAGAGATCCACTCCATCATTGTTACATGTACGGATGTGCCTGTAGTATAGACATGAAATGCCAACATTGCTGAAGCTGCAAAAGAGATAAAAAGTAACGAAGATGCTACTATCCCTACAAATGTTTGTCTTGGGCTCATACCAAACAGCGCTGAGAACATCGAACTTACAAACGGAGCAAAGAGTGCTATATATACTAAATTTTCCATCATTACCCCTTCATACTTGCAAGATCATCAAGATCAAGACTACCGTATTTTTTATACAAGACAATCAAAATTCCAAGTCCGACTGCCACTTCACTTGCTGCAATAGCAATGATGAAGAATGCAAACATTTGACCAGTCAGGTCATTATAATAGTGTGAGATCGCCGCAAATGCTATATTAACTGCATTGAGCATCACCTCTGTTGCGAAGAAAAGCATCAAAAGATTTCTTCTTCTCAATACACCCATTAATCCTATAGAAAAAATCAGTGCTGAGACGATAAGGTAGTGAGTAAGACCTATCATTTTGCATCCTTTTGTGTCATAATTTCATCATCTGCAGCCATATCTTCGGTGAGACTCTGATCCATTTTTTTACCAGCAAGGATAATCCCTGCTATCATTGCTACAAGCAACATTACCGCTGCTACCTCAAACGGGACGAGATACTTTGTAAAAAGTACAATACCTACATCTTGAGCATTACCCACACCTTCATGCATAGGGTAAAGTGCCTGAATCGCATCACTATGAATAGGTGCGGCGAATATCAAAACCAAAACTACCGCACTCAAACCGCCAAGTAAAAATATCAACGCTGAATTTGTATTCTTCTCTTTGATATCTCTTGTTGCATCAAAGAACATCATCGCAAACGAATAAAGTGCCATAACAGCACCTACATAAACGATAAGTTGCACTACACCAAGAAAGTCTGCCCCCAAAATAAAGAAAAATCCTGAGATAAGTACCATTCCCGCAGCAAGTGATGTCATTGCATAGAGTACATTCTTACTCATCACTGTAATCAGGAAAAGTCCTATTGTTAAAGCCGAAAATAGGTAAAAGGCTATTATTTCATACATTTCCACTCCTCCTAATACGCTAATGGCGTTTGTTTAATATTGTCATCTGCATTTGGTGAAACTGCACCAAATCCTTCATACTCTTGTTGTAAGTTAAGCTTATCGATAGGCGTTAACATATCTTCAAAGAGTGAGAAACTGGCTCTCTGCTCAGAAGCATTCTCATATCTCGGTCCATGTACGATCGCAAGTTCCGGACATACTTCTGCACAGTATCCACAGAAGATACAACGTCCGAAGTTGATCGTATATTCACTCACCTCTTTACGCTGATTTTCATCATATCTTGTATCCATTGTGATACAGTTGGAGATACAGATCTTTTCACAAAGTCCACACCCGATACATCTGTAGTGACCACTCTCAAGCAGTCTGAGCATATCATGAATGGCTCTATATCTTGGAGAGATAGGAAGTTTCTCAAACGGATACTTCACTGTATGCATCTCTCCACGGAAAAGGGCATTGATCATCTCTCTGAGTGTAACCCAAAGTCCTACAAAAAGTTCCCCTTTAAAGGTCCTATTGACTACCTGTTTAAACTTATCCAAACCACGTGTAGGTGTTTTACCCAAGTCAAGTGTTTTGTAGTTTTGCGTTCCTACATTCCTGTTTTTAAATTGTTCTAAACCCATACTTTCTCCTTACACCATCATCACAATACCGGTGATCACTACATTGATCACCGCAATTGGCATTAAGACTTTCCAACAGAGCCACATCAACTGATCCGGTCTTATATGCGGCCAAGATGCTCTTACCCATAACATCAATAAGAAGAAGAATCCGACTTTCAAGACAATTGTAAGCCAACCAAGCGTACCTTCACTGTATCCGCCAAGGAACACGATCGCTGCAATAATAGAGATAGTGATCATGTTGGCATACTCACCGATGAAGAACATCCCCCATCTCATCCCTGAATACTCTGTTGCATACCCGGAAACAACCTCTGCTTCATGCTCAAGCAAATCAAATGGTGTTCTATTCGTCTCTGCAAATCCTGCAATAAGGAAAAGTACAAATGCTACAGGCTGTTGCCAGATGAGCCATGAACCGATCCCTTCTGATTGTGCATTATTGAAGTCTACAAATGAAAGTGAACCTACAATCATAATAGGTGCCAAGATAGAAAGTCCTGTTACGACTTCATAACTCAAAAATTGCACTGCTGTTCTTGCTGCACCGATGATACCCCATTTATTCGCTTGCGACATACCCGCCAACAAAGGACCGTAAAGTCCTGATGCCATCATACCCAATACAAATAGAATACCGATATTCAGATCTGCTGCGATAGAAGGTACAAATGTACCGCCTAATAACGGAATGAACTCAGGAATAGTAAAATCCGGGAAGACAGGTACTGCTGCCAATGCGATAAATGCTGTTGCCGCAGTAATGATCGGTGCGATCATGAAGATGAATTTATTTGCATTTTGCGGAACAATATCTTCTTTGGTAAAAAGTTTGATCCCGTCTGCTGCAAGTTGTAGCAAGCCATAAGGTCCTACGTGCATAGGTCCTAACCTTCTTTGCATAAATGCAAGTACTTTTCTTTCGATATAAGTACCAAATCCAGCAATAGCAGAGATTACTGCTAAAATAATAATAGCTTTAATAAGCACACCTACTGCTGTAACTTCTGGTAAATTTTCTACGAGTGTTGTTTCCATATTACACCTTTCTCATTGTTACTGTTTTATATCTGGACTCACCAAAGAGCGTATATACATCTTTAGCACTTTTAAAGTCTGAAAGTTTTGTAATATCACCTTCAATCTTATCATCGACAATAACATCTACGATAATACTTCCATTCTCAAATATAATTTCTACCTTTTCCCCGAGCTCTTCTGCTTTTGCTATGCTGGCATAGAGTCCAAATGGCTCAAAGATCTCATGTGCTTTATCTGTAAAGTCACTAAATTGTCTTCCCGGATTACATCTATAGACAATCTCTCCTTCAAGGGCTGATGCTTCATCAAATTTTTCAACTTTAGGCATTTTTACTTTTCTGGTTGACGTTTTTAAAAGATAACCACGGTTTTCTGTACCATCATTGCTATATCCATTTTCCAGATCATCAAAAGCAATGGCCTTGTATCCTTTTGCTGTTGGAAGTTTTACTGTCCAATCAATCGTCTCTCTTTCTCCATCTATCAATGCAGAAACGATATCATTAAGCTCATACCCGCCATATTCCAAAGCTGCATTGGTAGGTACGACTCTTTTTGACATATTGGTCAGTGTACCCTCTTGCTGGTTCATCGCCGGCATATCCAGATCACCGTCTCCAAGGGCAGAGAGTCTGAAATCACCATTTTCATTGTATCCGACAGTATATCCTTCTGCTTCATCATCAAGATCACAGATAAGTGCAACACCCAATGCATTGGACTTAGGTGGAGCCATGACTACATCGATCTCTGACGTCTCTTCAACCAAGGCGATAAGTTTTGCAAGATTCTCTGCTTTGTCATGATAGTAGAAATCTTCACCGATCATCATAGAGAAAGACTCTTTTTTCTTCATCATTTTTGCAAATACTTCTTCAAACTTCTCAGAGTTGCCGCCTAAAAGATCCACTAAGCCATTACGTTCAATGGTGATCTCTTTCTCTACCATCTCCGGCACTTTCTTAGTGACTTCTTTCTCTTCGCCTGTCTCTTCATCTTTTACCATTTCAGTGACATCTTTCATCACCTTTTCTTTAATGGTCTTCTTTTCAGAACTTTTGAAGCTTGCAATGTATTCTTTGACATCATCAGGAAGTTTCTCTTTATCTGCAAACAGGTCCAATACAAGATAAAGCGCTGCTTCTTCAAGTCCAGGTTTATGTGTAAAACACTCTACATTTTTACCAAATGAAGGGATCAGTGTGTCCCCTACCGGATGGAAGTAAAGTCCTGCACCTTTGTTCATCTTCTGAACATTGTTAAATGCATATTTGAGTCCCGGGCTGTCATTTCTAAGTGCGGTACCCATAGCGATCACAAAATCACTCTTTTTCATCACTGCATCTGTATCTGTAGTGTAGAATCTATTGCCTGAAGCTTTTTGATAATAACCCAAGAATTTCTGGAAGGCTCTTACTTCCGGATTATAAAGCTTTATGCCCATCTTCTCTTTAAGTGTTTGAAGCATCAGTGCCTCTTCATTGGTGATCACAGAATTAAAACGAATGGTTTGGGCTTTTTTGAATGCTTCTACCGCTTTCTCAAAGGCTTGCTCATCTTTTACTACGTCTCTGTTCTCAAAATCATAGGCAAAACGTGCAGCTCCATCAAGTGATACATAGTTCCACTCATTGGTCACACGATAGATCTTTTCACTTCTGTCTTCAATAGAAGTCGGCTTCACTTCATAGTAGATCTGGAATCCGTCAGAAGAGTGTGCAGATACGGCAGGTACTCTTTTCAGATCCCAGGCATTTGAAGTATATTGGAAATCCCTGCTTACCAATGCTCCTACAGGACACACAGCTGCACACTCACCACAATCTGAACAATCAGTGAATTCTGTACCGTTACTCGGTGCAATAACAGATTTTTGAAGCTTGTTCCACATTGCGTAAGCATCTTTAGGCATAGTCTCTTTAAAGCCTTTATCGAGAGCTTCTCCGCCTCTTTTGACTGTAGTAAGCGCTGCATCACCTATCATATCTTTACACACTGTTGTACATCGTTCACATACGATACAAAGCCCTGCATCATAATGCAGCACAGAACTCCAATTTTTTGTCTCTCTCTTTGTATCTGGTATCATATATGATTGTGAATCCACACCTAACTCTAAAGTATAGTTTTGAAGTTCACACTCTCCACTCTTGTCACATACACCACACTGAAGAGGGTGATTGACATCATACACTTCCATGATCGCACGACGCTCTTCAAGGATATTTGGTGTATCAACTGTGATCTCCATACCCTCTTTCACTTTTGCATTACATGCATATACCTGTTTTCCGTCAGCTTCTACAAGACAAAGACGACACGCCAGTGTTGGCGAACATCTTGTCAAGTAACAAATTGCCGGGATAAAAACGTTATTGGCACGTGCTGCATTAAGAATATATTCACCCTCTTTAACTGCAAATTCTTTACCATCAATTTTAATATTGACTGTACTCATATTATTTCCCTGCCCTTTCAAAATCTAACCTGCTAAATCTATAAGAGGATAACAAAGCCCCACTTAATCCCATATCAAAAGTAGGATTAAGCGCTATGGTTCCCTTCATAGATGTATCAATCTTAAACACACGATTAAAGTTTACACCATCGATGACATAAGAGATACTCTCTCCATCCTGAAGTTTTGTTGCCATTGCAAATTGTTGTGAGCCTAATAAAAATGCTTCTGTTTTCAGAGATTCACATTTCTGTGTAAATGCAGAAAACTGCTCTGTCGGATTACAATTATATACGACTGCACCATCAAAACCGTCTATTTCGGAAACTTCTTCCAATACTCTGTTCACAGAGACCTTCATACTTTTTAACAAGTATCCTCTGTGTTCATTTCCCACACTGTCAAAGTAGTCCGGCAAGCTATCAAACTCCTGCGCTTCAAACCCTCTGTCTACAGGCAGCTCTTTTGTATAATCTATCGTATATTCTGCATTTAAGCCTAAACTATTTGCGATATCATTCAATACATATCCGCCATACGGCAATGCAACATTCATCGGTACGACACGTTTATCTATCGTTGTGAGCGTTCCCTCCTGTTGATTCATTGCCGGCATATCCAGATCTCCGTCTCCGAGCGCAGAGAGAGTGAAGTCAGCCGGAGCATTATATCCAACTGTTTTCCCTTCTGCTTCATCATCCAGATCACAGATCAGTGATACACCCATTGCATTACCCGCAGGAGGTATACAAACTACGTTAAATCCTGCATACTGTTCAAGCAATGCGATCAGTTTTGCAATTTGCACTGCTCTTGGATGTGCATAAAGATCAGCACCGACCACCAATGAAAAACCGGATTTTTTGATCAATGATCTTCGTAATGCATCAAGTTCCTCTTCACCGATGTTGCTCTCTGCACTTAAGTTACCGATATCCAGATCATCCAGGAATGCTCTGATCGATTTAGGGACTTCAACATCTCTGAGTAAAGTATCGACCAGAAGTGCTGCTGCACCCTCTTCGCTTCCTGCTTCATATTTGATGAACTGTGTAACAATATTTTGTATCTCAGTATCTTCCAATGGATGCATATAAGCTACTCTGGCCCTATGCCATTTACTTGCCATATTGATATGGTATTTCACTGTAGGACTGTCATCATTGACCTTTGTCCCCAGAATGATGACCGCTCTTGATTCAGAGATCTTTTTAAGTGTACCGGCATAAAGGCTTTTGCCTGTTATCGTACTGTAGGCTTGCATGAATTTCTGATAATTCCTGGCTTCATGCGATACAAGCCTATATCCTTTTTTCTCTTTCAATTTTTGAAGGATCAGGGCTTCTTCATTGGAGATCTGGCTGCCAAAAATGATACTCTCTGCCGTTTCAAATGCTTGAACCGCCTTACTGAATGCTTCTTTGTCTTTTGTGACATTTTTATTGGCATAATCAAAACCATATCTTCCCGCACCACAAAGATTTGAGAATTCAAAGGCATTGGTCACACGGTAGATCCTGTTATTTTTCACTTCATAGGTCATCTGGCAACCGCCGCCACAATGTGGACAGGCACTTGGTATCTTTTCAAGTTCCCAGGCATTACTTGTATACTTAAAGTTCGTATCTACCAATGCTCCCACAGGGCATACGGCTGCTGCTTCACCCAAAGAAGCATAATTTTTCTCTTTTTTCACATTGATGATCGTGGAAGAGTATCCGCCAAACTTTAACTGAAGTGCTTCGTCTCCTGTGATCTCTGTAGAGACCCTCACACACTTTTCACACATGATACAGAGTGCAGGGTCATAAGATACATGTCCCCAGTTCTCTACAGGTCTGTACTGGTCGCGTGCAGTAAAGGATTGTTCTTCTAAACCAAACTCCATCGTTTTGTTTTGAAGGTCACACTCCCCACTCTTGTCACACACACCACACTCCAATGGGTGATTTACATTATAGAGTTTCATGATGTTTTGACGCTCTTTATTGAGTTCATCATTCTGTGTATTGATCACTGCACCGTCAGTTGCTTTCTCCTGGCATGAAAGGATCATGCCGTCAACACCCTCCACATTGACTATACACATACGGCATGAAGCTATAGGCTGTACTTTTGTCAGATAACACATGGTTGGAATGTAAATATCATTCTCTCTTGCAATATCCAGGATCGTTTTTCCAAAGGTACTTTTACACGTTTTACCATCTATGGTAACTGTGATCTCTTTCCCTTTATGTATAGAATTATGTACACCCATATTACACCGCCACCATTGAGATATAGTAACAACGCATGCAACGTTCAGCTTCAGCCATGGCTTCTTCGCCTGTGAAACCAAGGTTCACTTCTCTGTTATTCGTTCTACGCTCATCTACACCGAGCTTTTCACTCTCTGCCCGTGGAAGTCCAGGCATCCAACCGGTGATCTTCTCATTTTTGTCATAGACTTTGAGTTTTCCCAAATGGTCTTCCATGATCTCATCATCTGTCAATGTACACTTGCCATCATAGATATAACGGCTGATCACGGATGCAGCTCTTCTTGCTTGTCCTACAGCATTCACAATGGTCATCGGTCCATATTCACAGTCACCCGCAGCAAAAAGTCCCGGGCGGGATGTCATATAGTCTTTACCGTTGGTGAGGAGTGTATTCCAGCTTGTAAGTTCGATATTCCACTCTTCCGGTATGATCTGCAGATCGGCTGCCTGTGAAACCGCAGGGATCAGATAATCACATTCGATCTCAAAATCTCCATCTTCTATCTTTACAAGCTGTGCTCTGCCGCCATCCGGATCCGGAACAAGTTCAAACTTGTTCACTTTGAGTTTAGTGATCTTCTCACCATCATCATAGATCTCTTCGATCGCAGAGTGGAAGATAAACTCAACACCCTCTTCAACTGCTTCATGATACTCTTCATAGGTCGTGTTTCGGATAATGGTTTTTTCATCACGGCGGTAAAGCATGATCACTTTTTTAGCCCCTTCACGTATGGAACATCTTACAACATCCATAGAGGTAAATCCACCGCCTACACACACAACTGTTTTACCTGCAAGCTCATTTGATGCCGGTGAACCTATCTTGTACTTATGCCACAGGTTGACCTTGTCAAGCATATCTATCGCACCCCAGTAACCACCCATTTTCGGGTTTTCATTGTTTGCACGCACTTTCTTGGAAAGCCTTGTACCAAAACCAAGCAGTGTTGCATCATACTCGGCATCTATCTCTTTAAGACGTTCTGCATCAACTCTATGGTTGTTTGTAATACTTACTGCTTCCATTTCAAGCACAAGATCGATATCTTTTTGGTATTTACCGATAGGCATACGATACTCAGGTACACCTACGGCTACTTCACCGCCGTTTACCGGCAACTCTTCAAAGATATCTACTTTGATCCCCTCAAGTGCCAAGTAATACGCTGCAGTCAGACCTGCAGGTCCTGCACCGATGATCGCCACTTTCTTACCATCATTTCTTAATGGTTTAGGCTCTTTTGGATGCAGCCAAGGCAGTTCATGATCTGTTTCATAATCCGCACCCAAACGCTTAAGTTCCATAATGGAGATAGGCTCATCAAGGTTCGCACGGCGACAGGCATCTTCACACGGGTGTGGGCAGACGCGACCGCAGGTATGTGCCAGCGGCATCGTCTGTCTGGTCGCCGCCAAAGAGTCTGTAAACACCATATCTCTTACACCCTCGATATATGCAGGGATGTCAACATGTGCCGGACACATATCGGTACATGGTGCCGTTACCTTAGCGATATAGGAAGTATCACCTCCATAATGTTTAGAAGGTATTTGACCATCAATACATCTGTCAAACTGATCCTTGTAGTGCTCCATCAGATCCAGAATAGGTTTAGGTACTGTTTTCCCGATCTCGCACTTAGAGGTAGTCATCATTGTCTGAGAGATCTCTTTTAAGTGTGCAATATCATCATGTGAACCTTCACCTCGAGCGATTTTGTCGAGTAAATCATAAAGGATCCTGCCACCCCATCTACCTGGAGCACAACGTCCACATGCCTCTGAATACTCTTGGTACTGTGCAGCATACTGTGACGCTAACTCAACAGCATCAATATCTTCATCAAAGATGGCAACACCATCCCAGCCGATAAATGCTTTAGAGTTTGTATCTCCATGATAGGTTTCAGGCAGTTTAAACCCTGATTCACCCCACTCTTGGGATGATTTACCGCGATTATCGATAAATTCATCCCTCCAAGTAGAGAATACGATACCTGACATTATTTGGCCTTCTCTTCTGTCTCAGCTTCAGCTGCCTGGGCTTCTTCTTCTGCTTCTATTTTCTCTACTCTGGCTTTTCTGGTCTCTTCATCTACTTTTTTCACCACAATGGTCCAATCTACTTCATTGAACTTCAATGAGTTCATCAAATCATGTCCTGTGGCTCTTATGACATCAGCACTCTTTTGAATAGAAGAAAAATCCCCTACTTCAAAAAGGAATATTCCTACTTCACCGACCTTGATACCTTTATCAATAAGTTCGACCATTCTGTCATAAAAATCATCTTTTAAATGTCTTAAATCATATCTTTTCATTATATATTTGTCCTCCTGCCTACGCGGCTACACTTTGTTCCGACCGCTTCGGTTTCAAACCAAAAAAGGTGAAACTCTTCACCTTTTCCAACGGTTCTCATCTGTCAACTTCACCGAATACGATATTGGTAGTACCAATGATCGTAACGACATCTGCTATATAAGTACCTACAAGAATCTCCTGAAGCAATCCTGTATGGAAGAAACTCGGTGCTCTACACTTCAGTCTGTAAGCATACGGCTCACCCTCTGACTTAATATAGAATCCAAGTTCACCTTTTGGCGACTCAGTTGGGACATAGACTTCACCTTTTGGTGGTCTCATCCCCTGTGTGACAAGTACAAAGTGTTGCATAAGTGCATAGTTTTGTGTCATGATCTCTTCTTTTGGTGCAGAGATATATTGTGGTGCATGTGCCATCAACTGTGGTTCGGTCTTCGCATACATAGGGATAAGCTGTTCCAAGATCCTTACGGATTGTCTCATCTCTTCCATATAGAGTCTGTAACGACCATAAGAATCACATCTGTCACTTACAGGAATATCAAAATCAAGCTCCGAATAAAGCTCATACGGTTCCTCTTTTCTGATATCATACTTCACGCCGGAACCTCTGAGCATTGGTCCTGTACAGCCCCAGGAAAGAGCATCTTCTGCTGAGATAACCCCTACATTTTCCAAACGCATCTTCCAAATACGGTTTTCCGTTAAAAGTGCTTCATACGTATGTTCTACTTCATGATTCACTTTCGCACAGAATGACGCCAACTTTTCTACCCAACCTGCAGGCAGGTCAAGAGGTACACCACCGATACGCACTGAAGAGTGTGTCAATCTTGCTCCACAGTAATCTTCCATCAGATCCATCGCAAATTCACGTTCACGGAAGGCATAAAGGAAGACTGACATCGCACCCACATCCAGTGCATGTGTTGCTATGAAGAAAAGGTGAGAGATAATTCTATTGAGTTCCAATAGCATTGTTCTGATCACCTGTGCACGTCTGGGTGCTTCAATACCAAGAAGTTTCTCTACGGCTAAAGCATACGCATAGTTATTTGAGGTTGACGCAATGTAGTCCAGTCTATCCGTAGTTGGCAAAAATTCATTATAGGTCATATTTTCTGCCATCTTTTCAATACCTCTGTGAAGATACCCGATATCCGGATAGGCTTTTACTACCTGCTCACCATCCAACTCTAATACAAGTCTAAGCTGACCGTGTGCCGAAGGGTGCTGAGGACCGAAGTTGATGACCATTGTATTGTCATCACGCTCAAAATTGAGGTTTTCAAAAAATGGCGTTAATTTATTGACTTGTTGCATACTCTCCCCTTATCTTCTCTCATCTAATTGTTTAGATGATTTCGTATAATCAACTAAAACTGTTTCACTATATTCTATAGGGTTCTCTTTTTCACCCTCAGAGATATCCGCTCCAAATGGTACTTCATATCCTACTCTTGAGAAACGTTTTGTATCATATCTGTCAATGCGTGCAGGATCTCTGTTCTCAGGTCCTATTACATCTCTATACTCTTTGCCAAAGATCTTGTCTACTTCATACCATGAAGCAAACTCATCCCCTATCATTGGGTAGGTTTTAAGGAGAGGATGTCCTTCCCAGTCATCAGGCATAAGAATACGTTTAAGGAATGGATGGTTATTTACCTTGATACCGAACATGTCAAATATTTCACGCTCCGCAAAATTTGCAGATTTGAAAAGTGGCACAACACTCTCTATGGCTTCACCCTTTTTGATACGGCATACTACTCTTACTCTTTTTGCTTCAGAAATATTCAACAGTTGATAAAAAAGTTCAAATTCTCCATCTTTTGCCAAATAATCTACTGCACTCTGCTCTGAACATTGGGTATATCCACAACTCTCTTTGAGTGTTTTCAGTACATTGAAATTTTCACTTGCTTTAATATGTACTACCAGTTGTCCTATCTCAACATAAGACTCTTTTGCTTTTCTGCCCAAAGCCTTTACAACATCCGCAAAGTGACTTCCTTCTTCTACTTCATGTCTTGGGACACGTGGTGCTACCCAAAATCTATCTGTATAGTATGATTTACCCTGAACATTGTCTTTTGGCGTATATTTTCTCATTACACTAACCTCAAGTTTTGTTTTGTATTGTTATTCATATTTGCAGACTCTCTTCTGATCTTCTTTTGAAGCATCATGAGTGCATACTGAAGGGTTTCAGGTCTTGGGGCACAACCGGGAAGATAGATATCTACCGGGATGATACGGTCAACCCCTTGTACCGTTGCATAAGTATTGAACATACCACCTGTATTTGCACATGAACCCATAGAGATGACCCATTTAGGCTCTGTCATCTGGTCATAGAGTCTTCTTGCAAACTCTGAGTGCTTTTTAGAAAGTGTCCCTGCAAGGATCATCACATCTGCCTGTCTTGGAGAGGCCCTAAAGATCGTACCCATTCTATCGAAGTCATAACGACTTGCTCCCGATGCCATCATTTCGATCGCACAACATGCGAGTCCATATGTAAGCGGCCAAAGAGAGTTTGAACGCCCCCAGTTTACGAGTTTATCTACCGAAGTCAATGCTATCGGCAAGCCTGCTGATGAGGCGTAATTTACTTGATGCTGTGCCATTCAAGTGCTCCTTTCTTCCATGCATATACGAAACCAATCGCAAGTAGTAATATAAATAGTATCATCTCTGCAAAACCGAACCAACCAAGCAGTTTAAAGTCGATCGCCCACGGGAACATAAAGATGATCTCTACATCAAACAAGATAAACAAGAGTGCTATCAGGTAAAACTGTACAGAGATGGTGTTGGGTTGCTTAGTCACCTCCGGTCCACACTCATAGATGGTGAGTTTAAGCTTTTCTGTGTCAAGTTTGGCTAGTTTTCTACTAATGAAACGAGCCGCCATAAGCGTTGCAGGAAATGCAACTGCTGTCAGTGCAAATAAAACAAATACACCAAAATATGGATGTTCTGTAATTACATGAGTCATATTAATCCCTTACCTATTTAATTCTTCTACAGAAGCAAAGCTCCTGCCTAATTCATCTCACCAAAGCTTTGTCTTAAGACTTGGCAATATAACGAGAGTATTCTCAGAATATTATTTTTATATTAGCTGAAAGATAGTTAAATTACTTTAGACTCAATTTGCTTTAAAAGATTAGTTTAGGGGGATGTAACTATGTGAAACAAAAAAAAGTGCTACAATGTTGAAAAATATTATTAGGACTATAGTATGGAAAAATATACGAATATACTTTATTGGATCGCTATGGTGGGTTTGGTCGTTTACTTTTCCTACACCAAAGGATGGATATTCGCCAACTTTGAATCCATTACTGCCAAACAGGCACAAGAATTACTGCAAGATGACCAAAATGTAACACTTTTGGATGTGAGAACCATAAAAGAGTTCAAGTCCGGTCACCTGAGAAATGCAAAACTTATTCCTCTGAGTGAACTGGAAAAAAACCTGGATAAACTTCAGGCTGATAAGCACAAGAAGATCATCGTCTACTGCCGCAGCGGGAACCGAAGTGTCTCAGCTTCGCGTATTTTAGAAAAAAATGGGTTCACTCCGCTCAACGTAAAGCAGGGGATCATTGGACTTATGGGCGTGAATATGGAGATCGTGAAGTAGATTTACTTTTTAGAAAATCCGCTTTTCTTTACTATTTTCTTTTCATCAGAGAGAAGCTTTCTCTCTACTTTTTTCACATCACCCGAATTATAATTGTTATCCTGCAGTGGTCCTCCCCTGCGGGATTTAATATATCTGTCCTAAACCTTGAACCCCATACTCTTGGAACCTTCAAAACTGGAACCCAGCTCTTTTTCTATCTCTTCAAGGAAATCCTGATTTGTAAAGACACTTTCATCTCTTACAGCCACTTTATAAGCTGTGTTTTTGATGATAAGATTGATCTGACCGCCTGTGAGTTCATATTTGGCCAACTCTGCCATATCGAAGCCCTCTTCATAGTCTGCGTTTTCAGGGAGCATGAATTGCCATAGTCTCAGGCGTTGTTTTTTACCCGGTTTCTTGAACTCTATCTTGTAGTTAAAGCGTCTGGAGAATGCTTTGTCTATATTGCCGAGCAGATTCGTCGTAGCGATGAGTATACCTTCGAATTTTTCTATCTGCTCCAAAAAGATATTTTGCATCTGGTTATGCATCTTGTCAGCAGAAGACCCTGTACCTTCAGATCTGGAACTCAGGAACTGGTCCGCTTCGTTAAGCAGTAAAATAGGCTCTACTTTTGCCTTCTTGCTCAACTCCTGAAAATCATCAAATATCTTACGGACATTCTTCTCACTCTCTCCCACATACATAGATAGAATCTTGGAACAGTCAAAAGAGAGGATAGGCTTTTTGAGTGTCTTTGCCAGGCTCATTGCTGTCATCGTTTTACCTGTCCCTGCTGCACCATAGAAAATAATACGTGCATCAATACCTTTACGCTTATCTTTAATCCCCCACTCTCTGAGTTTTTTAAAGACCTCTTTGTCAACCTGTTTGACAACATTGTTCAGTGTCTCTCTGGTTTTTGGATGAAGTACTACATCATCAAGTGTTGTGGTAGGTTTCAGATACTCAAAAAGCTCCTGTTCCTGTACAAGTGCATCTAACTTAAGCTTAGTCACTTTCTTCTTTTTCTTAGGATGGATAATGCGTTGCATCACTTCTTCCTGCAGGTAGAACGAACGGCTGACTCCTCCAAACATATTAAGTATTTCTTCGTAATCTATAATGTCTTCGGTAATAAGCTTTGCACCATCTTCAAGCAGGGCTCTGTTTTTTATCTTTTCATACTCATCAAAAGAGATGAGTTCTATAAGGGTATTCATATCTCTAAACTGCCCTTCTCCTCCACTATACTCCTCTTTAAGCAATGCAAGGAAGATACGTTTTTCTTTCTCGTCAAGCTCTTTTTCTTTAAAGAACTCTTCAACCACAATAGGGGTCTCCGTCATTTTAACACGCTCTTCTATACGTGTTGTCAAAAGAGTCAACTTGTTTTTGAGCCGTCCAATGCTTAAAGAGTTGTCTGCTAAACCTTGTTTAAACGTAGCTATCTTATGCAAAAGAGCCACCATGTCAAACTGGTCCTGCAAGTACTCCAGGTGATCCGTATAAGGTTTGACTTCAGGAAGAAATATTTCCAAAGACCCTTCTTCAAGCAGACGTAAAAGAGAGATACTTGGTGTCACAGAGGTATTAAGAAGTTCAAGTTGAGATGTTTCATGTGCCTTGACCTGTCCAAAACTCATCTGGATGATCCAGCCCAGATCAAGTAGGTTTTTTACCAATTCAAGTTTTTTAAGGTACACATATCCCTCTTCCGGAAAGTTATCTTGCAGCATTTCCAGCACAGGCACCTCTTCAAGCCCTTTCACATAACGCTGACATACATACTGCACAAGTTGTGCTTCACCTTTCGTACATTTAAGGTGTTTATAGATCGATGTCTTACTCACATCTTTTGCTTCAATAAAATCAATAAGGTGTTTCAATCATTTTCCTAATTTTTATTTGAGTATAGCAAATCTTTGATATACTTTGAGTTATCAAAATATAAAAGATGGCTATGGAATTTCTAAAAAATCTATTTTATAAAACAGATGGTACAACACTTACTGTCACCTCCAATAACGGATTTCATCTAAGACCTGTTGCACAATTTGTCTCTGTAGCTAAAAAGTACCCTTGTAAAATCACAGCTTCTTTTGAAGGCACTACAGTAGATGCAAAAGGTGTCAACACTCTACTGGCTCTCTCGTTAGAAAAAGGGAGCAGGTTTAAACTCACATGTCAAGGCAAACAAGCCAAAGAAGCACTAGAAGTTTTAAGACACACTTTTACTTCACTCATGCAAGAAGATAAAGAGATAAAAGCGATACAAAAAGAGCAAAGCCATTATAAGGGTGCGTTCATAGAAGGGGATATTATCTCTAGTGGTATTGCCATCGCTCCTGTCTATCACTACAAAGAGACAAGAGTGCAAAAAAAGAGTGAGCTTACTTTTGAAGAAGCAGTGCATCAAAGTATAGATGAGCTTGAAATACTTTATACTACACAGGCACAAAACAGTGATGCAAACATTTACCTTGCCCAAAAGGAACTCTTAGCATCACTTAAAGCAAAGGCCTCTACTCTTCACGGGTTAGAAGTACTTATAAAAGATGCCTCCTCAGAACTTTCAGGAGGAAAACTGAAAGCAAAGATCAGTGACTATAAAGATATTCTGCAACGTGTGAAAAAACACTTGGGGTTGGAGGTGGAAGCACACTTTCCGGATAAACCCTTCATATTGTTGGCCAACGACCTGTTCCCAAGTCAAATAGAACAGTTGTCACAGACAGATGTTGCAGGGGTGATCCTCAAAGAGACTTCCATCAATTCCCATACTGCCATTCTCCTTCGTGGAGCCGGCATACCTTCACTCATTGCAGATACTTCTCTGTTTGATACAGAAAGATCTGTCATTCTGGATGCACACAGCAGTGTAGTTGTTACTGATCCTACCCGGGCAGATATGGAAAAAGCACGAAAGCGCTTGGAGAAAGATAACGAACAGAAAGCTTTAGCCTCAGAAAAACGCTTTAAACCTGCAGTAACACAAAAAGGCAGAGATATAAAGGTCATGGCAAATGTTACCGATATCGACTCTGTCAAAATATCCAAGGAGGAAGGTGCACAGGGTATAGGACTTCTGCGTACAGAATTTTTATTTAAAGAGGAGAAACCCTCTTTTGAGAGACAAACCAGAACCTATGAAGAGATATTTTCCCATTTTGACGACATTACCGTACGTACACTGGATGTAGGCGGGGATAAAGCACTCCCCTATCTACAACTGCCTAAAGAGAGCAACCCCTTCCTCGGCATACGCGGCATACGCCTTTTTCAAAGCCACCCTGAGATCATGGCAGAACAGCTCCATGCCATTTTCGCAGCTGCCGGGAACAAAACGATCAAGATCATGTTCCCTATGGTAAGCAGTGTAGAAGAGTTCCATGAAGCAAAGACTTTTGCAAAAGAGCTCGCAAAAAAACATCAGCTGGATATTTCACAGATCCTCTTTGGTATTATGATAGAAGTACCTTCTGTACTTTTTTTAATAGAGTCATTCAATGAAGTAGTGGATTTTTACTCTATCGGTACCAATGATCTTGGACAATATCTTTTTGCCATTGAAAGAACCCATCCTACACTGAAGGTGGATGAAGCATCACCCGTACTTTTCAATGTCATTGGCACTATTGTTAAAAAAGCAACAAAACCTGTAAGTATCTGCGGGGAGCTGGCGGCAAACAAAAAGGCTATAGCAACCTTAATAAACCTGGGCATAGAGACCTTAAGTGTCTCCCCTAAAAGCATTGCGCAAACCAAAGAGGAGATCAGACATGTTTAATCTGTTACAACGTATAGGTAAGGCACTTATGACCCCGATCGCAGTACTTCCTGTTGCTGCCTTACTGCTGCGCCTGGGATTTGGAGATATTTTTGACGGGCAGATAGCCCTTATCATGAAAAGTGCCGGAGATGCCATCTTTTCCAACCTTGACCTGCTTTTTGGTGTAGGTATCGCTTATGGACTTGCCAAGAACAATGATGGTGCTGCTGCACTCTCCGGAGCCATCGGCGTACTTATCGCCAAAGCTGTTTACATCAGTATTGACAAAGATGTCAATATGGGTGTCTTTGTGGGAATCATCATCGGGGTACTTGCAGGCACACTTTACAACCGTTTTCATGACATTAAACTTCCTGAATTCCTGGGCTTCTTTGGAGGAAAACGATTTGTGCCCATTATTACAGCGCTCTCTGCCATTGTTGTAGGAGTCCTGGCTGGCTACTTCTGGCACTATGCCCAGGGTACTATAGATGCCTTTTCCAATATGATTATAGGATTAAACGAAATAGGTACTTTCATCTACGGTACACTCAACCGTCTTCTCATCCCTCTTGGACTCCATCATATCCTCAACTCTGTCTTTTGGTTCCAGTTGGGTGAATATACTCACCTTAAAGACGGCGTAGAAGTGGTTGCCAATGGGGACCTGCATCGCTTCTTTGCCGGGGACAAAACAGCCGGAGTCTATATGTCCGGTTTTTATGTAGTCATGATGTTCGGGCTTCCTGCTATGGCATATGCCATTTATCTCAATACACCCAAAAACTACCGTAAAAAAGCAGGTGCTGTTTTAGCAGGTGTTGCATTCACTTCATTTTTAACAGGGATCACCGAACCTTTGGAGTTTCTCTTTCTTTTTGTCGCTCCATTGCTTTTTGTACTCCATGCTATTCTTACAGGCTTGGCTCTTTCTTTAGCCCAAATGCTGGATATTCATGCCGGTTTTGGCTTTTCGGCAGGCTTTATTGACTATGTGATCAACTATAAACTTGCTACGCATCCATTACGTATACTTCCTCTTGGTGTGTTTTTTGCCCTACTCTATTTTGTACTCAGTTACTATACCATCAAACTCTTCAAACTTAAGATACTGGAAACAGAGCTACAGGAGGATACTTCATCCGGTTCTACTTCCGATGAAGCACTGGTATTCATAGAAGCACTGGGAGGAGAGGAAAATATCCTCGATACTGATGCCTGTATTACAAGACTTCGTATGAGTGTAAAGGATAGCGCATCACTCAAAGATGAAGATTTTATGGTACTCGGAGCAAAAGGTGTCATCCGTCCCGATAAAAGATCGATCCAGATCATACTCGGTACAAAAGCAGAGAAGATAGCAGAAGGAATCAAAGAAGCATTAAAGTAATCAGCCCTCGGAACAACTTAACTCTTACACAAGCAGTTCCATCATCATTCTCAAACTTTGTGGATTCACAAAGTTTTATAGCCAGTTTAATATGTAACTTTTTACATTGTCTCAGGCTTGAGAATCCCTGTGTTACGCATGAAGATAATGTATATGCAAAAGTTAAATTACTTCTTTTTTGGTGACTTTAAAACAAAAAAGAATGCTACCAAAATTACTGCGTAAATACCATAATAATATATATTGTCACTCTGTGGCATCAGTTCACCTCCATAATAATATCACCGCTTTTAACGATATTCAATTTTTTTTCTATACTTTTTACATCACTTTCATCAGAAATAATAACAGGAGTGACGATATCTTTGGCATGTTTACGGATATACTCCAGATCTGCCCGTATGACAGGATCTCCTGCTTTTACCTTATCCCCTTCATTTGCCAATCGTTCAAAACCTTCTCCATTTAAATCTACTGTATCCAGACCTATATGCACCATCACTTCCATATCTTTCGGACTTTTGACACTATACGCGTGGTTTGTAGAAAATATTTTTGTGATAGTTCCATCTATAGGCGCTGTAAATACATTAGATACAGGAACAATAGCCACTCCATCCCCTACAAGTTTTTGTGAGAAGACTTCATCATTCACACTTTCAAGTGCTACGATCTCACCATCTGCCGGTGCTTTTACTTCTCTTGCTTTACGTTTTAAAAATCCGAACATTCAATCCCTTTTATACTTTACTTCACCTGCAACAATGGTTGATATAATACTGAAATTTTCATCAAAAATCACTATATCCGCATCATAACCAATTTTAAGTTCACCCTTTTTCAACCCCAGTTTTTGTGCAGGTATTTTTGTCACCGCATTAACAGCTTCAACCTGCGTCATAGAAGTAGCCATCGTCATATTTTTAAGTGCTTCATTCAATTTTAGTACAGATCCTGCAAGTGTGCCATCTTCAAGAGTTGCCTTGTCTCCTTCTACCAATACACTACGTCCACCCAGATCATACGTACCAGACTTCATGCATCCTGCACGCATTGCATCTGTAATGAGTATCAGTTTTTCTCTCTTTATTTGATAAACAAGTTTCAGTATAGAGGGATGCGTATGCACAAGATCAGCAATGATATCACAGGTCACATCTGCATCAAAGACAGCTCCCACGATCCCCGGATTTCGATGATGATAAGGGTTCATCGCATTAAAAAGATGGGTTGCGTGGGAAATCCCCCAGGAAAAACTCTCTTTACTTTTTTCATAACTTGCATCACTGTGTCCGATACTTAAAATAATATGAGGGTATTGGGCTGATAAATACTTTACAAAAGATTCTGCTCCTTTAATTTCAGGAGCAAGTGTGATCATTTTCACTTCATTCATATACTCTTTGATCAATGCTATATCAGGTGTTTGTATATACACTTTATCCTGAGCACCGTGTTTAGAAGTATTAATAAAGGGGCCTTCAAGATGTACACCCAGGATCTCTGCACCGGTTACATCTTGACTGTGAAGTTGAATATTCTGTAAAGCCTTGTCAATACGCTCTTGTGACATGGTCATAGTCGTTGCCAGAAAAGAGGTGGTCCCTGTTTGAAGCAGTGCAGAAGAGATATTCTCTAATGCTTCCGGTGTTGCGTCCATGACATCTGCTCCTCCGGATCCATGGATATGCAGATCAATGAATCCTGCACTTACATAAGCACCATTTGCATTAATGATCTCTATATCATCCTCGTCTATCTTATCCGTTATATTGACAATTTTTTTGTCAAATAAAACTGTTTTACCCTCTATTATATTATCTTCATAAAGGATTTTTGCATTTACTATAGCTTTCACAGTATCACTTCCAATCTGCCTGCATGGCTTCTCTTCGTTCCGTACCCAAGGGGATTTTCTCCCTTCGGTCAGGGTAGCATTTCGGATTCAAAGCCAAAAACAACAAACTATGGTTGTTTTCTTAACGCTTTTCCTCTCTAAGTCTGTCTTTTAACACACGCTTGAGTACTTTGCCTGTAGCATTTTTAGGAAGCTCATCAATAAAATGAATATGTTTTGGCACTTTATAGTTAGCAAGATGTTCACGTAAATACTTTTTGAGGGCATGTTCATCTATGATCTCTACATCCTCATCAAGTTCTATATAAGCTACAGGAAGCTCTCCACTCTTCTCATCGACAATACCGATCACGGCAGAAGCACATATACCGTCAAAGGTATCGATCACCTCTTCAAGTTCTCTAGGATATATATTGATCCCCTTAGAAATAATCAAGTCTTTTTTTCGATCCACAATAAACAAGAAACCTTCATCATCCATATAACCCATATCTCCTGTGAGCAACCAACCATTTATAATCGTCTCATCAGTTGCTTCAGGACGGTTAAGGTATCCTTGCATGACATTGTCACCTTTGACTATAATATCGCCTATAGCTCCGCGTGGAAGCTCTTTCATATCTTCATCCACGATTTTCATTTCATAGCTATACAGTGCTGTTCCCACAGAACCTGCTTTCTGTTTTTTGAAGGTATTCATACATACAGCAGGAGAAGCTTCACTCAATCCATATCCTTCTAAAAGTGTTGCTCTTTTAAACTTCTTTGCCATCGCATCCAATGTTTTCGGCTGTAAAGCAGCAGCACCTGAAATAAAAGCACGAATTTTGTTGAACCACATAAAGTACCATGGAAGTTTTGCTTTAGCTAAAGCATTATATACATCCGGAATCCCAAAGAAAAGTGTGACACGTTTTGTCAACACTTGTTTAAAAATATTTGAGAAAGGTTTGAGTGATTTTATAATGACAATACTCCCCCCGGCATAAAGCGGCAATATTACACCTATAGAAAAGGTAAAAGAGTGGAACATAGGTAAAAAGACTATGGCTCTATCTTTCGCTTTTACATTAATAGTTCTTCTTCCGGAATCTGCATTTGAAAGTATATTTTTATTGCTTAGCATGGCCCCTTTAGGTTTACCTGTAGTCCCTGAAGTATAGATAATGACTGCTGTCTCTTCAAGTCCTCTTTGTATATGTTCTGCAGTTATATCCGATTTGAACGCCTCTTCAAAGTAGTGATGCTGCTCGCCTTCGACTAACACATCACCTTCCCATAAAATGAACTGACAAATTCTACTTGCTTTACTGCTGTTCACTACTTTGTCATGTATAGCAGATGCTACCAATACAGAACTGCCACTGTCTTCCAAAATATAACTAAGCTCTTCTTCTTTTAAAAAAGTGTTCACAGGAACTATAATGGCTCCCAGTTTGGAAGCAGCAAAAACCGTATAGATAAACTCTGGTGAATTTCGTAAAAAAAGTGCAATTTTATCACCCTCTTTTACACCTTTTTCAGCTAAAAATCCAGCTAATTTATCTACATTCTCTAAAACTTGACCATAGGTAATCTTCTCATCACCTACTAAAAGTGCAACTTTTGATTTACGCTTCTTAGCTTGAAAAGTGATGAGTTCATAAAAGTTGTTAAACTTATAATCCATATTAATACTCGTAAGAGAGTCCTAGAGTTGTCAGGAAAGCTCCACCTTCGTGGAAACTCCCCCCATTTACAAGGACAGGATTAGGATTGACCCCCGGCGTTATAGATCTACTCTCTTTGCTGTCATACAGGAAAGCAGCTCCCCATGAAAGATTCTCTGTCTGTTGATAACGGAATCCCATAGAGAAGATCGTGGCATCACTGTCAGGAAGTTCAAATCCAAGTGTCTCTTCCGGTACCGGTGTTTCATCGATCGCAAATCCCATCATCATAGTGATTTTATCCATTATCATGGTTGCACCTACTCTAAACGTATTCGTATCTTTCCAGTTTTTATCTGTTTCAGGTAAAGGAACCCCTTCAAATTTCAATGTTTCATATGCAGACCAATAGGTTCTTTCATAATTAAATTCCAATGTGAATGTATTATTCCATGTTTTACTCACTGCAACATTTAAAGCTGCAGGAAGCGGTACAGATACACTTGCATCACCATCATATATGATACCGTCACTATCAGAAAGTGTTGCTGTACCTTCTTCATTAAGATCAATATTGGAACGATATGTTACCGCAAGATTAATATCTGAAGTCGGTTTATATGTCATAGCTAGATTGTAACCGAATTCAAAAGTATCTCCTTCCATATCTACCTTTGTTGCACCAAGAGCAAGTGCATCATTTTTAATAACACCCTCACTATAGATAAATCTCAGCCCTCCGCCAATACTAAAATTATCTGCTACTTTGTATGAGATACTTGGATTAAGCTCCACAACTTTAAGCGTAAATTCTTCAGCAAATGCTTTTTGGTACAGTGTATCCCATTTTTTTGTCAGACCACCCGGTGCAGTAAGACTCACACCCCATCTGAAATCACCTATAGGTTTAGAGACATAATGCATATTTGGTATCAATATATCTTCTGTGTTTGACTCTCCCGAATATGGGGGTATCAATGTATATACATTAGAAGGTAAGTGTGCCAATGTTATACCACCTTCTACATAACTTTTATCCGCATCCATAAATGCCATATTGGCAGGGTTGTAATACGCGGTATCTGCCCCTGTAGTATGTGCCACATATGCTGCGCCCAGCGCCATAGAATTTAATGATTGTTCCGGGATTTTGTATCCCCCTGCCATCACCACAGAACTTGTTACTACACTAAGTACACAACTTTTGATTATTTTACTCATTTTACTTCCTTCTGTTTTAATTTTACTGTTCAATCAAAGCATATAATGCCCTAATCTCCTCCGCCCAAATCGACTCATCAATTGTTTCCAAGACAAGCGGTATGTCATCCATACGTGAGTCATTCATAATAAATCTAAAGGCATCCCAACCTATCTCCCCTTGACCTAATGAGGCATGCCTGTCTACTCTTGAGCCTAGTTTTGGCTTAGAGTCATTGATATGCATTCCCATCAGGTACTCAAATCCCACAATACGCCCGAAAGCTTCCATTGTCTCATCATACGCTTCTCTCGTTCTCAGGTCATACCCGGCTGTAAATGTATGACAGGTATCCAGACAAACACCTACTCTGCTTTTATCTTCTATTTTATCAATGATGTGTCCAAGATGTTCAAACTTATATCCAAGGTTGCTTCCCTGCCCTGCTGTATTTTCAATAACCAGCTTTACATTTGAATCTTGCGTTGCATCTATAGCTCTATTCATAGACTCTGCAATCACATCCAAACAATGCAACTCTGCCTCCATCAATTTCTCATCATACCCCGGATCTTTTTTGGGAATCTTCACCAAGTGCGATCCTGGATGGAAATTCAGCTTATCCAAGCCCAATATACGACATCTTTCAAGTTCATCTATAAAGGCATCTCTGGACTTTTCCAGTTTTTCTACTTCAGGGTGTCCAAGATTGATAAGGTAAGAGTCATGAGGCAAAACATGCTTAGGCAGGATCCCTGAAGCTTCAAGATTTTTATGGAAAGCATCGATCGTTTTAGTCTCCAATGGTTTAGCCACCCATTGTCTTTGATTTTTAGTAAAAAGTGCAAAAGCTTTGGCCCCTATAGCCATAGCATTTAATGGTGCATTATCGACTCCCCCGCTTGCACTTACATGTGCACCGACAAATTTCATCTACTCTATCCTCTTCACTTTGATTAATATATCGTTGATTGTATCACGGAATATAATTTGCTTATTTAAAACACTGTAATCTATGCTATATTTATCTGAATTTATTATTTTTTGTGTAAAGCCGTTACGATTTTTTTTCAATCCTTTACCTTTAAAGATAGGATTGCCTCTGAAAATTTCTTCAAGAATATCATGTGAGTACATAGGACTTAACACTTTTTTGTTGAATTCTTCTTTATCCATACATGCTAAAAAACTCATACAGATTTTCTCTTGTGAAATTATCAACGTCATCAAGGCCTGTCCGCTTCCATAGATCTCTACTTTTACCTCATCACTGTTCTCATACACAAATCCCATATCTGCATACCTGAAGGTAGGTGTTTTGAATACTATCAAAGCACTGTTTTGTTTAATATATTGTTTTTGTACACATGCATTTAGAACTAATAGTCCCATCAGTATAAGTATAATAGTTCTGATTTTCAAAAAAAAATTCCTTATTTTTACTTAAATCTATATCGTTTAAGAGTTTTTTAAGTAACCTAGTTATATAATGCCGTCCACAAGTTGTGAATGGCCCCTTCGTCTAGCGGTTAGGATCCATGGTTTTCATCCATGTTACAGGAGTTCGAGTCTCCTAGGGGTCACCATTTTAACTTGTTTTATCTTTTACCTGTCTTTAGGTAATTCTTGTTGGCCCCTTCGTCTAGCGGTTAGGATCCATGGTTTTCATCCATGTTACAGGAGTTCGAGTCTCCTAGGGGTCACCAACTTTACTTTCTTCAAAAAACTATCAGATTTTTTTATAATAAGCATTTAACAAAAGAGTCTTGGCCTCTATACATAATACCTGTACCCTCTCTTTATTAAAGATGAAATATGGTATCTTTCTTTTAGGATGAACGGTTGTTGATATCGCATGTATTTTCCTTCTTTTCCAGTGAAAAAATTAACCGATTTCCAATTAACTCTATCTTTCATAAGCCAGTTTGAAAAATTGCGCTTATTGTTGAAATTGGCGAATCTAAAAGATGCAAAAGCGTATATAGCATCTCTAAAATAAAATATTTCATCCATTCTATCTGACTACCATATATTTAGATTAGACTAGACTGTAAATATGCTTTAAAGCTCGTATTTAAGGGGTTTAGATAGATTAAGTTGAATTGGTTTAGATTGGGGATTGGTGGAGCATAACGGGATCGAACCGATGACCTCTTCGCTGCCAGCGAAGCGCTCTCCCAGCTGAGCTAATGCCCCAAAAGATAATAAAAAGTATTTTACCAAAAGGTAGGTTAAACCTACCTCAGGTAACTATGAACGCTCTGTTATTTCAAGAAGGTGGTAACCAAACTGAGTTTTTACCGGTCCATGTACTACACCTACTTCATCATTAAATACCACTTTATCAAACTCTGGTACCATCTGACCTTGACCAAATGTTCCCAACGCTCCACCTTTTACCCCTGATGGACATGTGGAATGATCTCTTGCTGCTTCTTCAAAACTGATTTCACCTGAGTTGATCTTCTCTTTAAGTTCTTTACAGAACGCTTCATCATTTACCAGGATATGTCTTGCACTTGCTGTTGCCATTGTTTTTCCTTGAATTATTCTCTATTGATTTGTATGAATTAGCAGTTTATTTCATAAGCTACTAATTCTCCTCGTTTCAGTCTTGGAATTATATCTGTTTTTATTTTACGTATCAAAAAACTTTTTTTTGCAAAAGGTATATTTGTATCTGCTACGATATGTTTAAGTTTCATATCATAATGTTTGATGAGAAAATTACGCAACACATCCTGCAGTTCTTTTTCATTCATCACCTGTAAACTTTCATCTACCGCTAAACCCATAAGATGTGGATGCTCTTTTTCTCCGTTGATCAATGCAGAAAAAAGAGAAGCATAACCGCCAAACATATTGATATCTATTACATCAAGCACGTTATCTATGAGATTTGGCTTTTCCAACAGTGTTTTGAGGATACTTAACTGTGCCACATCATCTCTTTTTTGGCTAAAACGCTCTTTTGCTCTTCGGGGTTGTGTCTGCCTCCCAAAAAGTGCAGGTGCCACTCCCAGAAGTGTAGCAGCCATAGGAATATATGCATCTTTTATGATCTGGCTTAAGCCTTCCAAAAACTGTTTGGCCGCTCCAAAGGCTGCCTCTTTAGCTCTTGGATCGTTCAGATCATATGCATAGATGATTTGCTCCAGCACAAAAGGAATGAGAGGTTTCGCTTCACGAAGAAGTTTTGCTACGGATTCACTCTCTCCTCTGGCTATGAGATCAGCAGGATCCTGTCCATCAGGGAAAAGGACAACGCCACCATCAAAACCTGCAACACTCAACATTTGTGAAGCTTTAAGTGCTGCAGTTACTCCTGCCTTGTCGCCATCATAAGCTAAAATGATCTTGGGATCCCCCTTGCGAAGAAGAGGCAGATGTTCAGAGGTCAAAGCTGTACCCAGTGTGGCAACTGCTTCTGTAAATCCTGCCTGATGGAACATCACGACATCCAGGTAGCCCTCACAGACAATAAGCTTTTTGTTTTTATAAATACTCTCTTTTGCCAGATCATAACCATAGAGCAAACGTGACTTGTTAAAGAATTTTGTTTGAGGTGAGTTGATGTACTTGGCAGGGTGATTAGTAATAGTACGGCCCCCAAACCCTACCGCAGCACCATTTGCAGAGAAAATAGGAAAGGTGATACGCTCTACCAGACGTGCGTAAAACTCCCCACGCTCCCCTTTAGCGATGACCCCTGCATCCATTGCTTTAGGTAAAGGCAAAAGTGCAGCATTTAAAAAATGTATGACCGAAGCACTATCAGGTACATACCCTATGCCAAACCGCTCGATGGAACTGACACTGACACCTCTGTCTAAAAGATATTTTTTGGCTGTTTGATTTTGATCAAGATTTTTTACATACCATTTTTGAATGGCTTCAAGCACATGCTTTGCATCACTATAATCACTACTGCCTTTCGTATAATTTAAAGAAAAATTATACATGGAAGCAAGTTTTTCTATAGCTTCAGGATAAGAGAGTTTCTCAAGTTCCATCACAAACTTGATACTGTCACCCCCTACACCGCAGCCAAAGCAGTGATATATCTGCTTACTTGGGCTTACAACAAAAGAGGGGGTTTTCTCTCCGTGAAACGGACAGTTCGCTTTATAGTTCGCACCTGCTTTACGCAGTTCTATAAAGCTGCCGATTACATCTACAATATCAATGCTGTTTTTTAGAGATTCTATCGAGGCGTTATCTATCATTTCAACATTATATCTAATTTGATATAATCTAAGACAACTTTATACATTCGTCATCCTCGTTCTTGATACGGGGATCCATAGTTTGCAGTTTAATCAGGCTTGTAGATTTCCGGATCAAGCCTGAGAATGACGAGCATATCATACAAAGGGAAAATTTGGAAAATATCTTACCTGCTTACAATGATCCGCTTTTTAGCATTTTGTTAATTGTAATCATCTCTTTAATCATTGCCGTTGTTACCTATGCCTGGGGACTTTACAGACAACAAAAAGAGAGGGGGAACCTTCTTAAATTTCTAGAAAAATTTGACAGTTCCGAGTGTGCTCTTGATACAGGGGATATGCCCTTTGAACCCCATATGTTCAAACCACTCACATTACTTGCAAAAGCTTTTGAGAATTCAGGGGAATATCATAAATCTATCAATATCTATCTCTATATCATTAAAAACATCTCTGATGATCTTGCAAAATTAGAGCTTATGGAAAGACTGGGGAATACCTATTTACATGCAGGATTTTTAGAACGTGCCAGATCCATCTATACAGAAATCTTACGTAAAAGACCTCGTAATGTACAAGTGCTTTATGAACTGGGTATCGTATATGAAGTGATGCATAAATACGATAAAGCAAAAGAGATCATAGAACCATTAGAGATGCTTGGAGAAGACACACATACCCTTACAAAATTCCTCGAACTCTCCGAAATAAGAGTAAACAAGATGATCTCTGCAGAAGAAAAATTGGAAAAACTCAAAAATATCTTGAAAGAAGAACCTAAACTCTATAGAGAAATTGTGAGTGCGATGCTGAAACTGGATACCAAAGTAGCATGGAACACCATTGATCCCGAACGCCTTAAAGAGGTGATAGATATCCTTTGGTTCTTACCAAATTCACAACTCGATTTAGATATAATCACATCCAATACACAACTAAGCACACTCTACTATGCCAAAGGATATTTACAAGAACCGGTTGTTCAAAGCGGTATCTTTAGTCTTGACATGTTAGCCACTGCAAAACAAAGTGGATTTGAGCAAGGAGATTTGCTTTTTTCATACCTGTGTAAAAAATGTAAACAGAGTTTCCCTGTCTCCTTTAAACGATGTCCGAATTGTATGGCGATAAACTCTGTAGAAGTTGAGGAAAAAATTGCAAAATCAAGCCCGAAAACAGATTACTCTCTACTCTGACGGCTCCAGTCTCGGCAACCCCGGACCCGGAGGCTATGCCGGTATACTGGAATTTAAAGGAAACCGCAAAGAGTACTTTGGCGGAGATGCCCATACAACAAACAACCGCATGGAACTTCAAGGGGTCATTGAGGGGCTGAAACTGCTCAAGGAACCCTGTGATGTAGAAGTCATTTCCGACAGCGCCTATGTCGTCAAAGCGATCAATGAATGGCTGGAGGGATGGGTGAAAAAAAACTTTGCAAAAGTAAAAAATGTGGATCTCTGGAAAGCCTACCTTGAAGCTGCTGCTCCACATCATGTACATGGTACCTGGGTACGTGGGCATAATGGACACCCGGAAAACGAACGCTGTGATGAGTTGGCCCGTAATGAAGCCGAACGAATCAAAATGACTCTGTAGGGACAGACCCCTGTGCCTGTCCGGGAGCACACAGGAGTGCGCCCCTACAATACATTAAATAAGGAGAAAACTAATGAACGATTATAGTCAACTTGAAAAACGACTGAATTATACATTTAAAAATAAGCAATTGATTATTGAGGCTTTGACACACAAAAGTTATAAAAAGCCTTACAATAATGAGCGGCTTGAGTTTTTAGGAGATGCAGTACTTGACCTCATTGTAGGGGAGTATCTTTTTTCTAAATTTCCAAACTCAAACGAAGGCATACTTTCCAAGATCCGTGCATCACTTGTCAACGAAAGTGGCTTTACACTTTTGGCAAAGGCTGTTGATCTGGGACAGTATATCTATCTTTCCTCTGCAGAAGAGAACAACAACGGCAGAAATAAACCTTCTTTGCTTTCCAATGCCTTTGAGGCTATCATTGGCGCTATTTATTTAGAAGCCGGTCTCAGTGTTGCAAAAGAAATTTCCATTACACTGTTGGAAGAGTGTCATCCTAAGATAGATCTGCAATCTCTATCCAAAGATTACAAAACTGCGCTTCAAGAGTTGACACAGGCAACACATGGTGTAACACCTCTTTATGAAATGCTGGGCTCCTCCGGACCGGACCATAAAAAAGAGTTTGAGATCGCTGTCATATTAGATGACAAAACTATCGCCACAGCAAGAGGAAAAAGTAAAAAAGAAGCACAGCAAAAAGCAGCTCAAATTGCACTGGAGAAATTACGTTCATGAATACTTTTGGTAAAAAACTGACCCTCACAACCTTTGGAGAGTCTCACGGTAAAGCCTTAGGATGCATTCTTGATGGAGTACCCGCAGGACTGCATATAGATGAAGAGTTCATACAGTCTGAACTGGACCGTAGAAAACCGGGAAAGAGCAAACTTGAGACCGGCCGCAAGGAAGAGGATAAATTTGAAATACTCTCCGGAACTTTCGAAGGTGTAAGTACCGGTACGCCTATTGCTATGGTCATCTTTAACACCAATCAAAAATCAAAAGATTATGACAATATTAAAGACCTCTTCCGCCCGGGACATGCTGACTTTACCTACTTTCACAAGTATGGTCTAAGAGACTACCGCGGGGGTGGACGAAGTTCTGCCAGAGAAACAGCTGCCAGAGTGGCAGGTGGTGCCATTGCAAAACTGATGCTTAAAGAGCTGGGTATCTCCATACAAAGCGGTCTTTGTGAAGTAGACGGTATCAAAGGTGAAGTACAGGATTTTGAACATGCAAAGAATTCTAAACTGTATGCCCTTGATCCCAAGATGGAAGCAGCACAGGAAGCTGCTATATTAACTGCGAAAGAGAACCATGATTCAGTTGGTGGTGTAGTCTTAACTACTGCTACAGGCGTACCTATCGGTCTGGGTGAACCACTTTACTATAAACTTGATGCTATATTAGCTGAAGCAATGATGGGCATCAATGCCGCCAAAGCAGTAGAGATAGGTGATGGTGTAGCAAGTACCCACCTTAAAGGAAGTGAAAACAATGATGAGATCACTCTGAACGGTTTCACAAGCAACCATTCCGGCGGTATGCTGGGTGGTATCAGCAATGGTGACACGATCATCGTCAAAACACATTTTAAACCAACCCCTTCCATCTTTCAGGAACAAAAGACCATTACTACCCACAATGAAGAGGTAAAATGCAACCTGAAAGGACGGCATGACCCTTGTGTAGCTATACGCGGTGCCGTAGTATGCGAAGCAATGATGGCACTTACTCTTGCCGATATGACCCTGCTCAATATGGGTAAGAAGATGGAGCATCTAAAAGCACTCTATCCTCAATCCAACTAAAGGCATATATGTGACAAGAATGATAAACATTAAAACACAATGCAATAAATCACTAAATGATCTATATAAAATTCAGTACAAGCGAAGCACTAAATGCTGAGTCGTAAGAAATTAGGCTTTGGTATTATCGGTCTTGTACTCATTGCAACACTCTATTATTTTGCAGCAGGTTCTACCCAAGTTACTGAAGAGTTAAAAAAACAAGTCAATAATGAGTTGACAACTTTACAACAAAATGGATTTGGGGTACAAGAGAGAAATATAAAAGAGACAGAAGAACATTTCGTGGTAAGTTTTGATGATCCCTCCAAGATCACCAGTTACCTGATCTCCCAAGGTGTACAGGTCAATCAGAAAGATATTCTTGTATTTAAAGGTTTGAAACTGGGTATAGATGCAAAATATCTTCATGATGGATATAGTATTCTTTCTTTAGATATTTACCCTGTAGGACTTCCGGAAAGCATACTGAAAAGTACAGAGAAAGAAGACAAGGCCGCCATTGAACGTCTAAAAAAGATGATCGTAGACAAAACACTCCTCGTACATCTTGATTTTAATAAGCTGCTCACCGGTTTCAAAGGCTATATCAAGGATATCCATGAAATATTTGAGGAAGAAGAGAAAGTCACATTTGTAAGTCAAGGTTTCAAATTTGAAGGTACCATAGAAAACGGGAAAGTAAAAACAGTCCGGCAGACACTTCAACTTCTCTCTTTGGATGCAGGGAAAGAACTCACTATGAAACTTTCAAATCTTACATCCGACTACACATTCATCGGTCCATCTCCTTATGATACTAAATCTGATTACCATGTTGAGAAGATTGAAATTCAAGCGGAACCAATATTCTCTATGCTTATGACAAATCTGAATGGATCTGCCGTAAGCAGTGTAAAAAATGATCTTCTCAAGAGTACTATTACAAGCAAAACAGATAAACTTGAAATAACCGAAGCGCAAAAGAAATATAAGATGAATGACGTATGCTTTGATTTCACTATTGACAACTTGGATATTGTTGCATTTGAAGCACTTCAACATGTTGATGTCAATGATACAAAAGCCATTAATGCACTCAGTCAAAAAATGCTCTCTAAGGGTATTAGCATAAATATTCCAAATTTTTCTGTTAAAAAGATAACACAAAATGGGACAACGATGGATGGATTCAGACTCAGTTCTTCATGGGGCCTTGATAAATCATTTGATATCAGTACAGTCTCTCAAAATCCATTCGCCGTACTTGATGCACTTAGCAGTAAAACAAACATTTCTGTCTCAACAGAACTCTTTACACTTATTGCAAAAGAACCCAGAGCGTTGATGCTTTTGATGCTCTTTCCTCCTCTTGAAAAAGAGGGTAAAAAGATATATGAGATCGAATTTGTCAAAGGAAAACTGACAGTAAATGGAACACCCATGATCTAAAAACCGTAAATAGCTCTGCAAAGTCTCACATTTACAGCTCCAAAACTGAGGCGTAGTTGTATATAGGCTGATTAAAACAGCCGAGGTTCATCCAAATCTTTCACTCTGAAAGTATAGCGATGAAGTTCGCATCTTCCATATTTGACTAAAGCTTCCATATGTGCTTTAGTCCCATACCCTTTATGTTTATCAAATCCATACTCTGGGTACTTTTTAGCCAATTCTGTCATCTCTCTGTCACGTGTCACTTTGGCTAAAATACTCGCGGCACTTACTTCAGGAACTTTATCATCTGCTTTGATCATAGTTGTAATGTTGTCCACACCAAAGGTACTGTTCCCATCAAAAAGATACTCTACATTTGGTAAATATTTCTGTATGCTTTGTAAACCTTCTTGTAAACATTTGGAAATACCCTGTTCATCTACCTCTTTTGCTGAAAAGGAGACAATGTGATAATCAGAATTTTCAATCACCATGGGGAAAAGAGCTTCACGTTTTTTCTCTGTCAATTTCTTTGAATCCATCAATCCATCAACAGGATTTTTCAATATAACTCCCGCTATGACCAATGGACCCGCCAAAGGTCCACGCCCAGCCTCGTCTATGCCGCACAGGGGTAATTTTTTCATTAGCATACTCCGTAGGGTGCGTTTGCCAACGCACCTTTTGTTTGCATGAAGAAAATATCTGTTTTGTTATTTGAATATTTGGTGCGTTGGCAAACGCACCCTACAAAAACTTTCATACTAATCCTAACTCTTTTGATATGTCACGTGTCAATTTTGACAATGGTCGTTTGTATAAATTGTCATCTTCAAATAAATACTCACCAAACAAATCTTGTTTAACTTCCTCATCTGTTTTTTGAGTTACCATTCATCAAATCTTCGTTTTTTAAGTTGATGTCATAGGCGTACATGAACATGTAGATAAAAGTATTTAGGTTTTGTGTATTTTCATCTGCTATTTTGGGGATTATAAAATAACTCTCATCATTTGTAAATAAGAACCCACAGTAGTTTTTTGGTTTTATACCTTTGAAATTTATGTCAAAATAAGTATATAGCAATGGAGTATTTTGAATATGTGATACTAACTCATTAGGAATACTTTGACTTTCATAAAGATATATCATTATACTCCTTCTAATCTCTTACACAAGTTATATATTTTATCTACCTATACTAAAACTTTGTATATAGTAGTACTTCCAAAACAATACGCTCAATCCAAACTTAACTCATTCGTACTTTTTACCTCAATATCTTTTGACATGAATCCTCTATCGTTTGTAAGTATCAACTCTACATCCACTTTTTTTGCACAGACATATTGTAAGGCATCTTCATAGTCTTTAAATGCTGTGTTTTCATCTTCACATAAAGTGATGGCATCTGTAACATCTTCATACTCTACAGAAACGATCATAAAAATAGACACACTTTTACGCATCAACCCCAATAGCTCTTTTTGAGTATATTTTTTTTGCTTGCTTAATACATAAAAGGTATTTGTAACAGTATCAGAATTGATATACAAAAGTGTTCCATTCATTATCATTTTACGTATAACATTTGATGTATCTTTTGCAAAAGGACGAGTAGCATCCAATAGATCTATAAAAATATTGGTATCTACATAGACTCTATTTACCATATTTTTCCATTGCATGTTCTATACGTACAGCTTTGGCATCCACATCTGTCAAAAGCCCATGGAATGAATCTGTGATCTCATCCAAAACAGCTAACTTTTTCTTGATGTTTATATGCTTATAACGCTCCTCTATCGCTTCTTGGGCGATCTGTGTTTGTGTTTTTCCTTCTATTTTAGCAATCTCTTCAAGATGCTTTGCCACTTTATCATCAAACAAAAAATTCTTACGAACAGTCATACTTCATCCTTTTATACATACACTTATATACATATAATACCGTATATATATACTCCTGTCAAATTATTCCTCACGCCTCACTTTTTAACAAGGCTAAAAACTCTTTCCCATACCGTTCAAATTTCACTTCCCCTATCCCATGTACAGCAAGCATCTCTTCTTTGCTTTGCGGTTGTTTCACACTCAGATCTTTCAGTGTCTTGTCTGAAAAGACAATGTATGGAGGAATACCGTTTTCTGAAGCGATTTTTGTACGTAATTCACGAAGCTCATCATACACTTCCACATCATAATCATCAAAATAAGTCACTCTCTTTTTAGTCTGGGCTTTTTGAACAGTCAGCCTCTCTTTTTTAAGTTCAATGCTATGTGCACCTTTAATGACTTCCACACCAAAAGCTGTCAACTTGTAAACCTTGAACTCTCCTATCTCCACTGCACCGAGTTCAAGCAGTTTATCCCCTATCGTAAGCCATTGACTCTTCGAGTACTCATCTCCTATACCATAGACAGAAAGAGTGTCATGCCCGTTTTGCAGTACCCTCTGCTCTTTGCTCCCTTTGAGTACGTCTATCACATAGTGCAGACCGAAATTCTGTTCTGTCCGTAATATAGTTGAAAGAAGCATACGTGCTGCTGTAGTAATGTCAACCTTTTCACTCTCAGGTGCCGTACAGTTATCACATTTGTCAACACAAGATACTATACGGTCATCAAAGTAGGCAGCAATGCTTTGATGGCGACAATTTTCAGAATTGGCAAAGCGTACCATACTGTCAAGTTTATTAAAGGCATGTTGTTTGTACGGAGTCTCCGGAAGGTCCTCTATGAACATCTTTTGCTGAACGATATCCTGAGCAGAAAAAAGCAGCAGTGTTTCAGAAGCCACACCGTCTCTTCCCGCCCGTCCTATCTCCTGATAAAAATTTTCCAGAGTTTTAGGCATCGTCATGTGTACCACAAAACGAATGTTGCTCTTATCTATTCCCATACCGAAAGCGATCGTTGCTACGACTATCTGTACTTTGTCTGCCACAAAGTCCGCATAGGTACGATTTTTCTCTTCGGTAGGCAATCCGGCATGGTAAGCCTTGGCTTCAATACCTTTCCCCTGCAGGAAATGTGCAACCGCTTCGGTTGATTTACGTGAAAGTGTATAAATAATACCTGATTCATCTGTATAAAGTTTTAAAAACTCCATAAGCTGAGCCCGTCCGTCTTTGATACGGTGTCTGGCATTGATGGTCAGATTCTCTCTGAAAAGTGAACCTCTTACGCGTTTGGGATCCTGTAAGCCCAAATTGGCTGCGATATCCTGCTCCACAGCTTTGGTTGCTGTTGCCGTGAACGCTGCTATGGGTGTAGTGGCAAACTGCTCTTTCAGCAAAGAGAGTCGTCTGTAATTCTCCCTGAACTCGTGTCCCCATTCACTCACACAGTGCGCTTCATCGATGACAAAGAAGTTGATAGGGAGTTGATGCAGCAAGTTCAAAAAATAGCCATTCGTTAAGCGTTCTGGAGCCACATAAAGCAGTTTGATCTCCCCTGCTCTAAGTTGTGCCTCGATCTGATGACTCTCATCAAGGTCTTGCATAGAGCTCAACATCGCGGCACTTATACCATTGGCTTTGAGTGCCACCACCTGGTCATGCATGAGTGCAAGCAGTGGTGACACCACTACCGTAATGCCCTCCATTAAAAGCGTAGGAAGTTGATAACAGAGTGATTTTCCTCCCCCCGTAGGAAGTATCATCAGTACATCCTGTTTTGCCAAAATAGCATCAACAACCTCTTCTTGTAAGGGGCGAAAACTGCTGTGTCCAAAATAGTGTTCAAGGGTTTCTAGTTTATTCATACTGGAAGTGTAGCGTGTTCAAACACAAAAGAAGAAAAAACATGTCATATTGTCATATTTTTTGCCCAATATCCTTTAAAATCACCCTATGAACTTACCTTTGCTTTTCAGATCCGTCTCCATGATCTCTATCTCTTTGTATCCGCTGTGTACGATCTGTTCATCCACACTGAAATCAAGATCCCTGTTCCTGTTTTCATAAGGTACTGCGTTTAGAATGGTCTTGATCGCATTGAGTCTGGCTTTAAATTTATTATTGCTGCGTATCACCGTCCATGGAGAGACTTCGGTATGTGTCTGTTTCAGCATCCTGTACTTCATCTGTGTGAACTCATCCCATCGCTCCTGCATCTGCACATCGATCTCACTGAGCTTCCATTGTTTCAGAGGATTTATCTCACGTTCGATAAAACGGGCATGCTGCTCCTCTTTGGTGACAGAAAAATAGATCTTGATAAGATAAAATCCATGATTGACAAGATCCTCTTCAAAAGAGGGAACACTTTTCATAAAGATCTCATACTGCTCTTTGGTACAAAAGTTGAAGACCGGCTCTACCATCGCACGGTTATACCAGCTCCGGTCAAAAAGTACGATCTCTCCGCCTCTTGGAAACTGCTCGACATAACGCTGAAAATACCACTGTGACCTCTGAACATCAGAAGGCTTGCCCAAAGCGACCGTACGGTAATGTTTTTCATTCATATAGCGTGTGATACGACGGATCGCACCACCTTTCCCAGAAGCATCACGCCCCTCTACAAGGACGATCATTTTTTGATCCTTATCTTCCAGGTATTTCTGAAGTTTCAGTAACTCCACCTGATAAGGTTTAAGTGAATTTTCCCGTAAATAATAACTGTACTTTTTGTAAACCTTTTTCTGTAAAGCTTCACTGCCATTGAATTTCTCTAAAAAATCTTCAAATGTCATTCTTTTTCCTAACTGAATTTATATCCGACACCCCAGACAGGATGAAAATAGTTTTGTTCATTTTCCGGGTCTATTTTATTCTTAAGCCGGTTTATAGCTACATTAACCGCATTGTCATTCACTCCGTCACCATCGGATCCCCATACCTCATCACGAAGAAAATCTCTTGTCAGAGGCTTGTCTATGTATTTCATAAAAGTATAAAGCAGATTGAATTCAAGATTTGTAAGTGAAACTGCCTGTCCGTCAACATACAGATCTTTTTTCAGCAGATCCATCGTAAGAGACTTGTACTTGAGACGTGACTGTTTCTGCAGGGCACCGGAACGTTTCAAAAGGGCTTTGACCCGGAGTGTCAACTCTTTGGGGCTGAAAGGTTTTGTCATATAGTCATCAGCACCTGCTTCAAACCCCGATTCAAGGTCAGATTCCTGATCTTTGGCCGTTAGAAAGATCACCGGAATATCATAACCTGTCTTTCGGAGGGAAGAGACGAATTCGCTTCCCTCCATGCCGGGAAGATTCCGGTCTAGAAGCAGTAAAGAGGGACTCTCCTCTTCCAGAAACTGTTCCACATTTTCAGTAGAGAGGAAACCTGTCACAGCATAACCCTCTTTGGAAAGATGGTACTCTATAAGTTCTAAAATATCCTCTTCATCTTCAATAATGACGATCTCTATATTCTCTTTTTGCATGCATATATTATAGCATACACTACATTACCGCACCAGTTAAAGTTTTCCACCTATCCGGGAAAAGATGATTCTTTGAGCGATACTATCCAATCTGTCTATGATCTTAAGATTTTTACGGATGTACTTCAGCAGGTTGAAATACTCCTCCGCTTTACCATCTGCCTCACCCATCTTTTGCACGGCACTCTTTTCAAGCAGTGCATAAATATCATCCGTTTTGGCATACTCGACATCTATCTCTATGGCAAGTTGTTTTATTTTATCGTTATCATCAAATGTTTTAAACATTTCTAATGTTTTTTCAAATGCATTAATGGTACAACGATTGATACTGAGTGATTCTTTAATGAATTGAATGATATTTACATCCTCTTCTGCAAGCATGCTTTGCATATTTTTCAGGTAGTTACTAATATTTGTCTTGATACGATTCAATGCTGAAGTGATCTTCAAATACGAGACCATCTCTCTTAAGTCTTTTGCCTCTGGTGTATAACGAGCAAAGATCAGCACGATGTCGTTGTCTATCTTTTCTGTAGCTTTACTTACATTCTTAAGTGTCTTTCTGACTTCTTCCAGTTGCTTTGCATCCGATGATTCAAGTGCTTTTAATGCCTCAGTATTTGCCTCTGCCAGGTGTTGTACTACTTCCAGTACAGCTGCTCTTACCTCGTGTCTTGCTTCTTGATATTTTGTTAACATATTTCTTCCTTATCCAAATCTTATCTATATTTTCTCCTTATCTTGAAGCAAAGCTCCAAGACAATTCCTCTCACTAAAGCATTGCCCTTGGCAATGTGATAGATCTATCCAAATCTACCTGTTATATAATCTTCTGTCAACTTTTGTGTCGGGTTGAGGAAGATCTTCTCTGTTTTATCATACTCCGCCAGGTCACCCAGGTACATAAATGCAGTATAGTCACTTAAACGGCTTGCCTGTTGCATATTGTGTGTTACGATGACTACTGACACCTCTTCTTTGAGTTCAGCAATAAGCTCTTCTATGGCTCCGGTAGAGAAGGGATCCAGTGCAGAAGTTGGTTCATCAAAAAGCAGGACTCTTGGCTTTAGTGCAACTGCTCTGGCGATACAGAGACGCTGCTGCTGCCCGCCGCTCATACCCAGTGCACTCTCTTTGAGTCTGTCTTTGGTCTCATCCAAAATGGCAGCCCCTTTAAGTGCCTTTTCTACACGTCCTTCCAATTCACTCCTGTTTTTAATACCTGAAAGTCTAAGTCCATAAGCAACATTATCAAAAATGCTCATAGGAAAAGGAGTAGGCTTTTGAAAGATCATTCCTACTTCCTGACGAAGTTTGATGAAGTCATTCTCTTTTTTGATGTCTAAGATATTTTGCTTACTCCCATCTGCTTTATAGAGGTTGATCTTTCCTTCATACTTATTTCCCGGGTAAAGGTCATGTATGCGGTTCATTGCTCTAAGCAGCGTGGATTTACCACAGCCGCTTGGACCTATCATCGCAGTAATTTTATTTTCTTCAATAGGAAGATTGATCTTTTTCAATGAAGGCTTCTCTGCACCCGCATACGTAAATGAAAAATCTTTGATCTCCATTACCAAGTTCTCTTTTGCCATACTACGTCCTTACTTTTTATTTCTTATTGCATATCGACCGATAAGGTTAATACACAGTACGATCATTGTCAATATAAATGAAGCCGCCCAAGCCAACTCCCTGCTTGCCTCATCCGGGTACGTTGCAAGGTTATAGATACTTACGGTGAGTGAAGGGAACTGCCCTGTCAAGTCCATCGTAAAGAACTGGTTATTGGCTGACGTAAAGAGCAGCGGAGCCGTTTCACCGATAATCCTTGCAAACGAAAGCAGCACACCCGTGGTAATACCCACTTTGGCTGCCTTCACAACGATCTGCAAGATAATTTTATGTTTACTCCCACCAAGCGCGATCCCTGCTTCTCTTAACTCCTTAGGTACGAGTGCCAACATATTGTCAGTCGTTGAGATGATAATAGGTATCATCATGATAGAGAGTGCCACGATACCTGCATAACCATTGTAGCCGCCAAAAGGATCAACCAGCAATGCAAACACAAAGACGCCGATGACGATGGAAGGCGCTGACATCATCACATCACTGAGGTTTCGTATCACAGAGGCTAACTTGCTGCCATGTCCATACTCTCTGAGATAGATACCTGCCATCATCCCTACAGGTACAGCCAATGCACTTGCCAAGATAGCCATGGTAAACTGCCCGACCAACAGGTTTCTTATTCCACCTTTTACAAGGTCATGGGTAAATGTACTCCAGTGGATGCTTGTAATGCCTTTATAGCTGAGTGTCGCAAGTATCCAAAAAAGAAAACCGATCCCAATCACTGCGGAGAGCGTTGAGAGAATAAGTATAATTTTATTGAGTAATAATCTATTCATAAACTGCCCCTTACTTTACTTTTCTGCCAAGAAAATAGAATTTTGCTATGGTAATAATAAAGAAACTTACTACAAAAAGGATCAGTGCCAAGTAGTACATACTACTCATCTCCAAATCTTGTGCTTCAGCAAAGTTGTTTGCCAAAAGTACCGGGATAGAAGTCGTAGGATCTGTGATATTACGAGGAATACTCATCACAGAACCTATAAGGAATGCTACTGCCATCGTCTCACCCAAAGCCCTCCCAAGTGCCAAAATAATAGAACCGATGATCCCACCTTTGGAGTAAGGCATAATCACATCTTTGATCACTTCAAACTTGGTAGCACCCATAGCATATGCAGACTCTTTAAGTACCAACGGTGTCGTATTCATCGAATCTCTTGTAATGGCTGCCATAAAAGGAATGATCATGATCGCAAGCACGATACCTGCTGTCAGTAATCCAACACCGTTCCCTCCAACTGTGGATTGAACAATAGGAGCAAAATAAAAAAGCCCCCACATCCCATAAATGATACTTGGAATAGCAGCAAGTAGTTCAATTGCGATTGAGACAGGTTTTGCAATAGCTTCTGAAGCGATCTCAGTAAGAAAGATAGCAATTCCCATTGCCAACGGTGTTGCAATGACCATTGCGATAATCGTACTTAACAGTGTACCAATGATGGGGATAAACCCACCAAAAATCCCACCTTCATCATCTTCATCTGCCTCCCAAGTCCCATTGAAAAGGAAGTCAAATCCAAACTCATGCATCGATTCTTGTGCATAAGTAAAGAGTATCGCAAAGATACCTACAAGAAGAAAAAAGGAAAGTGTTGCTGAAAAAAAGGAGAAGTTTCTAAAAAGTTTTCCACCCATCATATGCGACCTTTACTAAAAATTACGCGATTTTATTACAAATTGGTAACATTTTGATAACCATCATTAGGACGCGCATGAAGCAAAGCTCCAGTAGTGTCAAAATTTATAAACGTGCATTTTAGCACCTTTATCAAATTTTGATTGTTAACACTGAGTTTACTTCAGCAGCAGGCTCACGCAACTGGTTGCGTTAGAAGTAAGCCAGCTTATTTAATACCCTTTGCTTCCCAATATTTTCTGATCTCATCTTTAGTTGATGCAGGAAGTGGAACATAACCAAGTTCTGCTGCTGCTTTGTCACCATTTGTATATGCCCAGTCTATAAATGCTGTTACTTGTTTGTTTGTCTCAGCTTTCTCTTCAGGAAGAAGGATGAATGTTGCCGCTACGATAGGGTACGATGTAGCACCTGCCGGGTCACCGATCACTGCATAGAAGTCATTCTCTGGAGTCCAAGTCGCATACTTCGCTGCATCCTGGAATGATGAAACTGTCGGGTTAATGAATTTACCCTCTTTGTTCTCTACCTGTGCTGCCGGAAGGCCTAATTTAATTTTATATGAGTACTCAATGTAACCAATAGAGTTTTTGATCTGCTGGATATTTGCCGATACACCTGAGTTTGATTTACCTGCAACCACTTTAGATACTTTCCAGGTTGGTTTTTTGCTTACTTTGAACTCTGGATTGATCTTATTTAAAAAGTATGTAAAGTTGAATGTTGTACCGGATTTGTCTGCTCTTACTGCTACGGTAATAGGCTCATGCGGAAGTTTAAGACCGGCATTCTCTTTAGTGATCACAGCATCATCCCAGAAACTTGCTTTTCCTGTAAAGATCGCATCGATCGCTGCACGTGAAAGCTTGAGTTCACCGTCTTTTACACCATCAATATTATAGGCAAGGACAATGGATCCTACTACTGAAGGAAACATATAAAGTTTAGCATCTCTTAGTTTTTTTGGCTTAAGCGGTTTGTCTGAACCGGCAAAATCTACCATTCTTTTTTTAATAGACTTGATACCATCACCGGAACCTGTTGGCGTATAGTTCACTTTTTTACCTGTAGCTGCGAAATACTCAGCTGTCCAAGCTTTATAAACCGGACCGGGGAAAGATGCACCTCTACCTTTAAGTTCATCTGCATTTACAGCAGTCAAAGCAACAGATGCTGCAACAGCTGCAGTGATAATCTTTTTCAATGTCATTTGTTTTCCTTTGTATTGTTTGAGGTCAGGTGTATGAAAGTTTACTCTTTGAGTCAACTTTGCAACACTAGTACCCCTCCCATTAAGTACACACTATTTTAACGATAAGAAAAAGGTACAGGTACAAGGCAGATTTTTACAGGACTAGCCGTAGCTAATTCAAAAAAATCTAACGCCATAGATGTGCCTTTTTCTTATCGCCCGTAGGGTGAAATGAGTTTGCCTTAGTGGGAAGGGTACTAGAGCCCCTATCATTCCTTTTGGATTTCGAAAGTATAGGACAACTTGGAAACATTTTGGTTACAAGAAAGTGTTATCAACTTGTTACAGATTGAAGATAAAATTTCACATGAATTTAATCAAGAAAAATTACGAACTACTCCTGGCTTCGGTGATATTTATCACTATCCTACTCACACATTATCCATTCTATAAGGCGATTATTCTACTTTTGGAGTTTATTGTTATCATTGAAGTGGTAAAAATGGTGGCAGAATTTATAGAAAAGAAAAGATTGCGCTTACGTTATGTCCTGGATGTTTTCATCATCTTTTTAACCAGAGATGTCATCATCTTAACAGCACTTCCCAAAAAGCCTTATGAGGATATACTCTTTTTACTCTTTGTTATTTTTATATTTTTCATCTTTAGGATACTTGCTGTACAGTATTCACCTACCAGATTGAAGAAGAAAAAATTAAACTAACTTATATCCAATACCCCACACAGGAGCAATATACTCCTTCTCTCCGCTTGGATCTATCTTCTTTTTGAGACGGTTCATCGCCACATTGATGGTCTTGTCATGAAAATCTACACTGTCATCACCCCACACCTCATCTCTTAAAAAATCTCTGTCAAGAGCTTGATGAGGGTTTTTGATGAAAGTATATAGCAGTCTGAACTCCAGATTGGTAAGTTCTATAGGTTTGCCTTCTATGCTTAGAATATGCTGATGCATATCGAGTACTATATCACGGTGTTTTACTTTATCACTTGCCTGGACACCGCTTCTTCTGAGGAGCGCTGATACACGAAGCAGTAACTCTTTAGGCTTAAAAGGTTTTGTCATATAGTCATCAGCACCTCTGTTGAAGCCCTCTTCCAGGTCACTGTCTTTATCTCTTGCTGTAAGGAAGATAACAGGGATCTTATAACCCTGCTCTCTTAAATAGGCAATAAACTCACTCCCTTCTACACCAGGAAGGTTACGATCCACTATCATAAGGGAAGGGTTCTCTTCTTCTAAGAACTACTCTACATTCTCTATGGAGAGGAAGCCTGAGACTTCATATCCTTCTTTAGAAAGATGATATTCAACTAACTCTAAAATATCTTCTTCATCTTCGATAATTACAATTTCTATATTTTTATTTTCCATAGTACTATAGTAATATTTATTGATAACATTTTGATTACATTCCAAATCCCGAAATAGAAATTTACAGTATTGACAACGCTTGTGTTTATGGGCTTTGAGAAAAATTTAAGTTGTACCCGCAGGTTCGATGATGGTTTTTCCCGATGTCCATGAATATCATGGTTGTTGCCAATGTTTTTTTCTATTTTGAGATTTGGGTGATATAAAGAATGAGGAGTATTGAGTAGAAATTTCAAGGTGGGCAGCAATGCCCATGCAAACATACTATAAAGCTAATATTATGCAGCAAAACCTTTAAGTACAAAGAAAATGATCGCAGAAAGTACAGCCGCAGCAGGTACGGTAATAACCCATGCCGCAACAATTTTTTTCACCATTCCACGCTTCACATAGTTCTCACGTAATGATCTTTTAAGACTTTTTACCTTTTTCTTTTGTATTTTCAAAGACTCCATCAACTCAACTTGTCTCTTATAGTCCTCTTCAGTTTTCAGCTCTGACAACTCTTGTTTGAGTTTAGTATGCTTATCTACTTCTATTTTAAGCTTTTGTTGCTTCTCTCCCATTGCTTTACTGTCCAACCACTCTCTAAGGAATCCAACACCAAAGATAGCTCCAACAGCAATATGCGTAGATGAAACAGGCAATCCAAGCTGTGAAGCGATAACCACAGTGATCGCTGCAGCCATCATAATGGAAAAGGCTCTCATCTGATCAAGCTCAGTGATCTCTGACCCTACAGTTCTGATAAGTCTTGGACCAAAAAGTGCCAAACCAATAGAGATACCCACACCACCAACAACCATGACCCACAATGGAATAGCAGCTTTTTTAGCAACAGTAAGGTGAGTCAGTGCATCATTTACTGCAGCCAAAGGTCCTACAGCATTGGCAACATCGTTTGCACCATGTGCAAAACTTAACAATGCTGCTGCAAAAATAAGTGGTATCGTAAAAAGAATATTAAGCGCTTCTCTAGAGTTTTCCATACCCATTATTTTTTTAGAAATTTTGGGCTTTACAACAACAAAAGTAATCATCGCACCGATCAAACCAAAGAGTAGAGCTACTATAAAAGTAGGTTTTTTAGTTTGCGGCAGAAAGCTCAATGTATCTACGATCACAGGCCATACTTTTTTAAGTCCCTTTACTGTCAGATAGGTAATAAATGCTGCTGCCATCAAGGAAACAAGAATAGGTACGATCTTCTTTGCAGCTGCAAGTTTATCTTCTTTGTAAAGGATCTGAGACTTTATCACATAAAGGAATATTGCAGCGATCACACCGCCAAGTACCGGAGAGATCACCCATGAAGCTGCGATCTTACCCATCGTCCCCCAGGAGACAATGGCAAAACCACCCGCAGCGATACCACCGCCAAGTACACCACCGACAATAGAGTGTGTTGTAGAGACAGGTGCCTTAAGCCATGTGGCAAGGTTCAACCAAAGTGCTGCAGAAAGAAGCGCTGCGGACATAGCATAGACAAAAAGCATCGGATCACCGCCAAATGCAGAAGGATCAATGATCCCTTTTTTGATCGTTCCCACAACATCACCACCGGCAATAAGTGCTCCGGAAGCTTCAAAAATAGAAGCGATCACAATAGCCCCGCCTATGGTCAATGCACCGGAACCTACAGCAGGTCCTACGTTGTTCGCCACATCATTTGCCCCTATATTCATCGCCATATAGGCACCAAATACGGCTGCAAGGACTAGAAATCCTCCATGTGTTGCCTGCCCTATGATGCCATTTGCATAAAAAGCCACAGCTACAGCAAAACCTGCACCCAGTATCATCTTAAATGTGTTGTTCATTCTTTATCCTTGAAAAAAATTTACGAAGTATAAAAAAAAAGTATTACATTTTTGTTACCAAATTGTAACTAAATTATTTTGATAGTAAAAGTAAGGAGGAGAAAGAAGAAAGATGGGCTGTAATGCCCATCTTTAGGAGTTTACATAAAATTTTAGACGTTAATTACCAGTTCACTTCTGCAGTTAACATTAGAGCATCTGAATCTACACCAGTATCTTTAAGGTTTCCTTCACCAAGGTAGTTGGCTATGAATTCTACACTTTTGTTGTATTTGTATGTCACACCGGCAATAGTTGTTGTTTGCTCACCAAAGTATGAATTATCTTTTTCAAAATTATCATATCTACCGATAAGGTTCCAATCTTTTGCAAATCTAAATTCACCATTGAATGAGTATCCTTTACCTGCATAGTTCGTACCACCAAGCGTATCAGCAGCATCTACTGTTTCTACATATTGCCCGGCAAAAAGGAACTCTGGCTGATTATATACAGCATGAACTCCATACCAGTTTAAGTCTTCATCACCATGTTTATTGCTTGTATCATTCCATTGACCGAAAAATGAAACGTTAGCATAGGTATTTTTCTTTTTCGCTTTATGTGTACCTCCGCCAAGTATATGTCCGGTAAGTCTCCACTCAGCACTTAAACCATCACCCTCTTCTACACCATGGTAGCCTTCACCGTTAAAGAGACCAAGTTCCGATGAGAAGTACTCAGTTTTTGTTTTAAAGTTTACACCAAGGTCAGCAGAGTTTGTCAAGTGTGCACCATTGCTCGCTTCAACAAAAACTTTAGAGATAGAACGGTAATTCCATCCACCATGCTCTTCGTTATCGATCCAAGGTCTGTGTGCCTGACCGATCTCTACACCAGTATATGGAAGAATATTATCTAAGTAAAGATATGCATACTTAAGTCTTACTTCCCAACTTCCTTCATCCTCACCATCGTCACCATCATTATGGAAAGTATCAAGTGTGATTCTAAAGTAATCTTTTGCATCTTCAGCAAAATATCCTTTCACTTGAAGGTAGTTTCTTCTAGTCTCAAATGCATTTTCTCTATCTGATCCCTCTGCTTTTGAACTTACGAAACCAAGATAATGTTTACCGGAAAACTTAAGTACTGGTACTTTAGATTTAACCAAAGTTCCTTTCGGAGAAACAGAGGCAACTTCAACTACTTGCTTTTTATTAGCCTGTTTTTCTGCCTTAGCCTGTTTTGCCTCTAATGAATCTATCTTTTTCATCATTGCTGCCATTTGTGCTTTAAGTGTTGCAAGCTCTGAACTTGTACTTGCAGTCGCAGCTGTTGCCAATGTTGCTACAGCCACAGTTGAGAGTAGGATTTTTTTCATTTTTTCTTCCTTGTTTTATTTTGATGGCGAAAGTATAAAAGAAAAGGGTTACAAAATGGTTACAGAATTAGATATTGTTTATATAGGAAGTAGTAAGTAGTAAGTAGTAAGTAGTAAGTAGTAAGTAGTAAAGCTTGGAACAGTTGGTCTTGTACCAAGCTTATCAGTTCTCAGGATAGATGTTGAACTTTGCACCCTTTTCTTCTAAAAAAGCTTCCATCTTTTTTTGTCCGAGTTTTTTAGCATAATCTTTGGCACTCATACCGCTTGCATCTGTTACATCGATCTTCGCACCATTTTCAAGTAAAAGCTCTACCATCTCTATATCTCCAAAACAGGATGCAAGTTGTAGAGGGAGTATACCGCTTTTTCTTTTTGTAGTATTGAGGTCTGCACCATTCTCAATACAAAGTCGTACAATATCTTTTCGTTTGAATTTGATCGCAGTATCCAAAGGAGAGACTTTATCAGAATCGACTTCATGAATATCCAATCCATACTTCAAGAGCAGCTTTATGGCTTCCAGAGAGGCATGCGTACGAATAGCATAAAAAAGCAACCCTATCTCATCAGGCTCATCAAGTTCATACTCTTCTCCTATGATAACAGGTTTAGAAAGATCTATCCCTTTTTTAAGCAGTGCTTCTATTTTTACCAGAGAATCATGTTCTATCGCTTCTAATAATTCTTTCATTGCTTCTCCTTTAAATAAAAAAGCTTGTTATTAACATGTAATATCTTTAGTTTACACTTCGATCGTTCTTCGGAATAAATTTATAAAAAAGGAGCCAAGATGAAAATAAGCCGAATACTCAAACAAGTCATCAAAAAAGAGGGGAAAAGATCATTAACATCCAGAACGATCACTAAACTCAAATCTTCCAAAGAGTTTCATTATCTCGTAGATATCAGTAAAATATAGAACCCTCATTTATGAACCGGGAAGGTTCATCTCACCACCATATAAAATGAATAACACATACAAAAGCAAAGCTTCATATGCCATTCCGGCAGTTGATTCTCCTAACTGATCGCTCTAACTCTTTCCAAATGGATTCATTCCACCCATCATTCCCATTGCTTGAGACTTTTTGTTATCTTCAACCATTTTATTGACATCATTCACAGCACTTATCAGGAGTATCTGCAGTGCCTCTTTATCATCCAACAGACTCTCATCAATATTCAAATCAATGATCTCACCGGCACCATTGGCTTTGACTTCAACAAGTCCGCCACCGCTTTTAGCGGTCAGCTCGATATTTTTAGCCTGCTCCTGAAGCTCTTTTGCCTTCTCCTGCATCTGCTCCATTATCTTGCCCATATTGCCGAGATCAAATCCTTCAAACATTATTCTAGTCCCTCAAACTCTTGAGCAATACCGTTGTCATCATCCAAAATAACGATCTTTGGCTGATGATTGTCTGCTTCGTCTTTAGTCATATCTGCATACGCAATGATAATGATCTTATCACCTTTATGTACTTTTCTTGCTGCTGCACCATTAAGACAGATATCCCTCTTTCCTTTTTCACCGGAAATAATATAGGTAGAAAACCTTTCACCATTATTGACATTTACGATATCGATCTTCTGACCTACACGCATATCAGCTGCATCCAAAAGCTCCTGATCAATGGTAATAGAACCTACATAATTAAGGTTTGCATCTGTTACAGTAGCTCTATGTATTTTAGAGTAAAGCATTGTAATATTCATATTCACGTTCTCCTTAAAGATAAGAAAAGCTTATCTTTAATCCCTTCCCCTTTTTGACTCAAGTCTAAGAAAGGAATTATCATTTAATTCATTATTAGTGGGATTATACCAAAATCCTATATTTATATTATACTAAAATTATGAAGTATTTGGGAAATCGCACCGTAAGTTTGGTGCGATTATATTTTAGATGTTATATTAACGTGCCATTGCTGATGGTGCTATTGGCTCTCCCCACATCTCTGCAGGGATCACATACTCTTCTACTACCTTCCCGCCGATGATATGCTCATCAATGATACGGTCGATCTTCTCTTTTGTTAACCCGACATACATAGTATGTCCTGGCTCTACAAGCATTACCGGACCTTGTTGGCAACGGTTAAGACATCCTGTTTGGATAGGCTGTACTGTTCCGATAATACCTTTCATCATCAATGACTGTGCAAGATGTTGGAAAAGTTGTGCTGATTCTGGGTCATTTTGACTTACACAGCTAGGTTTTGGCATCCCCGGAGGTGCTGACTGCTGACACTTAAAAATGTAAAATGCTGGTTGTGGTACGCCATTCATCATGGTTGATCCTTTAATTAAGAGTAATTTACTCCGATATACTTGATGTAATTTTATCGAAAGTTTCTTAATTTCATATTAGACTCTATTCTTGATAAATATCAATCATAAATTTACTTTTTTTCATTATAATCTAATAATAAATTTTATGAGGAATCATCATGCAATATCCTGCTTTTTATGACAAAGTACAACAAATCAAACTTCACGATCCGCTAAGCGACTTTCTGGGTGCCATAGAGAACGGTGATCTGGAGATCAGCTATCTTGACTGTGTAAAACTGGCAGGACACTCCTGCCCTACAGTAGCAGGAGCATACCTTATGGCACTCAAAGGACTTGAAACACTTTATAGTGATACATTACCTCAGAGAGGTTCCATTCAAGTATCGATGAGAGATGGGGAAACAGAAGGTGTAACAGGAGTGATCTGTAATGTTATCTCTTTCATCGCCGGGGCAAATGGTGCCAGTGGCTTTCAAGGGATTAAAGGAAATTTTTCCAGAAACAACCTTGTAAGCTACAACGTACCTATGGAGGGTGAAGTAAAACTTACCCGACTTGATACAAATGAAAGTGTGATTCTAAACTATGATCCATCCATGATACCAGCCGATGCCATGATGCAACCGCTCATGGGAAAAAGTCTACAAGGCATGGCTTCCGATGAAGAGAAAAAAGAGTTTGGAAGACTCTGGCAAGCGCGTGTAGAGAAGATCTTGCTCTCTACAGAGCTATGGGACAAGATGATAACAATTAATAAAGGATAACCGATGATCATTTCACAATATATGAAACAAGAACACAGAGAGTGCGATACTCACTTTGCAGAAGCTGAACAGGCTGCTGCATCAGGTGACTGGGCTAAAGCAGAAGAGAGTTTTCTTACTTTTTCAAATGATACACTGAGACACTTTAAAAAAGAAGAAGAAGAACTTTTCCCGGCATTTGAAGCACAGACAGGAAGCTCTGAAGGACCAACTCAGGTGATGCGTTATGAGCATGAGCAGGTAAAGGGTCTCATAGGAAAGCTGGCTGAAGCACTTGAATCTCAAGACAAAGATGCCTATCTTTCTCTTTGTGAATCTATGATGATCTTGCTACAACAGCACAACATGAAAGAGGAACAGATGCTTTATGCAATGTGTGACAGAGTACTCCCTCCGGAAACAAAAGAGTGTACTTTGGAAAATATGAAGAAAGTAGAGCTTTGACAAGAATTGAAATGAAGTATAGTGAGGCACGAAATGCCAAATCTTAAAAAAATCGCACTGGATGCACGGGATTTGGAACATCCCAAACCACTTGAATTTGCTATGAAAGCACTCAGAGAGCTAAATGAAGAAAATTATTTTTATATGATCCATCGTAAAAATCCCATTCCTCTCCTTGATCTTGCGGCTGAACAACATTTTCAAGTTTTAAGCATAGAAGATGAACAGGGGGATTGGCATATACTCATCTGTAAAAACCCTGATATCAATTTAAGTGAGCTGCTCAGTGTTTAATCAAAATGGTCTCTCTCTAGATCAGGCTCCTCCGATTTCAGTTGTATTTCGTTTCTTTTTTTCAGGAGCTCTTTTTGGGGTACTTTCCGGCATATTTATTCTTTTTTTTCAAACCGCTATTTTTGATCCACACACTATAGAAGCCGTTATCCTCACACATACCTTCACGCTGGGGGTCATGCTCTCTTTTATGTTTGCTGCACTTTTTCAGATGTTACCTGTGATCGCAGGAGTAAGACTTTCCTCTCCCATACAAAAAGCCAATTGGGTACAGTACCCTTTTATAGCGGGTGTGATTTCACTGCTTTTTGCGTTTCATCTCTCTATACCTTGGCTCTTTGGGCTTGCATCACTGTTATTAGGAACTAGCATCCTTCCCATTGTATTTATCATGCTTAAAAACTTACTGGATCTTCAAAGCCACAGTAGCTCTTCAAAAGGGATGCTAATCGCATTACTCTCATTAGGAATCGTCGTTCTCTTGGCTCTTTACCTCACAGCAACACTGGGAGGAGTGATAGAGGGAAGCTACTATATACAGATTAAAGTTGCCCATTATTCTTTTGGTCTTTTTGGTTGGATAGCACTACTTATTATCTCTATTTCATTTCAAGTCATTGAAATGTTTTATGTTACCCCCTCTTATCCGAATCTTGTCAGTCGCTATCTGCCTTTGACGCTTTTATGTTTACTTATTGTCACTTCAATAGTAGGAATTTTTAATTTTGATATATGGATGATCTCCAATATTCTACTTATTTTACTGCTTAGCGGATATGCCCTGTTGACACTCAAACGATTGACACAAAAAAAGCGCCCACTTTCTGATGCAACTGTCTGGTTCTGGCGTGTTGGACTCAGCGCTTTACTCTTAAGCATGTTTTCAACAGGGGTAACACTCTTTGCCGATATAGCTGTCATCAAGACATTAAGCTACATCTTCTTTGCCTCCTTTGCACTAAGTATCGTTTTTGCAATGTTTTACAAAATTGTGCCATTTCTCACGTGGTTTCACCTAAACAGCCAGGGTTACTTCACTGCCCCTATGATGCATGAGGTCATCCATCCTAAAACAGCAAAAAAACATCTTTACATTCATCTGGCAACGATTGTTGCTTTTATAGTGTCGATCTTTATACCACAGCTTATTTTGCCTGCAGGAGCATTGACAATAATCTCATTCGGATGGATGACATACCAGATCATTCATGCACATCTGCTTTACAAAAAAATACAGGAAACCGGGGAAAAATTTGATATGGGAAATGTACATTAAATGTAGGTCGGGGTGTCCTCACCCCGACACATTAATTTGCATAAAAAAAAAACTTAATTTATATATTTAATTTGAATTGTCGGGGAGAGGACACCCCGACCTACAGAACATTATTGTAAATTCAATAACTCTCTTACAACCTCTCTGTCATCAAAAGGATACTTGACTCCTTTGATCTCCTGGTAATCCTCATCACCCTTTCCAAGAATAAGCAGTGCATCATTGCCTTCAAGTTCATCCAGGGCCATCTTTATAGCAAGTCTTCTGTCCGGTGTAGCTGTTACATGATCTTTCCCATATAATCCTACGAGAATATCCTCAAGTATCATTTCAGGTACTTCATCACGTGGATTATCACTCGTCACGTAAATTTTCTTTGCAAATTTACCTGCAACGGCACCCATACGTGGACGTTTTGCTTTATCCCGATTACCTCCGGCACCAAAAACCACAGAAATATCTCTATCTTTGATGCTCTCAAGTACCTGATACATACCATCATCGGTATGTGCAAAATCTACAATAACAAGAGGATCCCGACTTACGACTTCCATACGCCCCGCAACACCGGCAAAGTTTCCGACCACTTCACATACCTCTTCTACTTTTCTGCCTGTCAGCATCACTACAGAACCTACTGCTGCCATCAGGTTGAAAAGATTGAAAAGTCCTACCATAGGAGACTGGAATGTAGCTTCGGTCTGCATATGCTTGATCCCTGCCGTGATACCGTGAAGCAGTGAAAATGCCTGTACTTTGAATGTTGCAGGCTCATCAACACCGTAGCTCTGTGCTCCTACAGGATTATAAGTGATGTTTTTAATATCATCTTTATTGAGCAGTTTTGGTGTCTCATCTGCAAAGAAGAGGCTTTTAACACGTCTATACTCCTCTACTGTACCATGATAGTCCAAATGATCGCTCGTTACATTGGTGTGTACTTTCAGTGCGAACTGGAGTCCCTCTATACGTTTCTGGTCTATGGCATGGGAACTTACTTCCATGATGAAATAATTACACCCCATATCCATTGTCTGCTTCATATTATGAAGTGTCTCCAGAATAGAAGGTGTCGTCATACTCTTCTCTTCTATACGTTTCTCTTCGGCAAACAGGCCTCTTGTACCCTGAAGGGCAGGTTTCTCCCCCAGATCGAGTAAAAAAGAGTATATCGCGGCTGTGACCGTTGTTTTACCGTTCGTACCGGTCACTCCTACTACTTTCATCTTATCGAGCCCCCAAAAAGCAATAAGCTCCTTTGGGGTTATACATACCGGTTTAGAATCCAGTTTGTCATAGTAGGGACTGTTTTGTGCTGTCTTTAAAAAAAGTGTGCTTTCATCCAATGCATTCGTATCATCTGTTAGAAAGCTGTAACCTTTCTGTTCAAAATCCAGTTTCAATTCTGTGTTCCTCTGACAACATTATAAAGAGCCAATACATCCTGGTCATCACCAAAAAGACTCGTGGTTGCGTCAAGATAGCCTAGTGCCATTTCATCAAAACCTTCATTCGCCAATTGTGTCACAAAATCTATAAACTCATCTTTATCCGTAATGACCACTTTAGTCGAGAACATAATGTCTTCAAATGCCTTTTTAAAACTTCCTCGACTCTTCACAAGGGCTAAAAAATCACTATAGCGTATGCCATCACCATACTCCACCTGCTCCTGTAAAGGGTTGGTTAAAAGTTCCTGTATCTTATGTTTGGAACTGTCTAAAGAGTCTATAAGGCTATCAATGATATCTACAGCATTCTCTTTTTCCGTTTTGATCATTTGATAGTAGTCGAACAGCGCCTGCGCTTCTTCTTCACTCTCTGTACCCAGATCACTTAAATAGACGCCTATTCTTGCTTCATCCAGTGAAGGGTAATCTTTCAAAATAAGCCCATAACTTCTTAAAGCATTTTTGTAATCCCCTTTAAGAAATTCACCCTCTGCTCTTTGCAATAATAAATCTTGACTAATTTTACTCATTTTAACCTAGTTGATCCAATTTATCTTCCCAGCCTTGAGGAACATTCATTACAGTTAATTCCGGATGTATCAAAGTTTTAAGTTGTTTCTCAACACCGAACTTTAATGTAGTTCCACTACTGCCGCAACCTACACAGGCACCTTGGAGCTGTACATAAACAACACCATTTTTAATCGCTATCAACTCTATGTCACCACCATCCAATTTAATGGAAGGTCTTACTTTTTCTATGACATTTTCAACAGCCGGTTGCAATTCTTCATCTGTAAACGGGATCAATATTTCTCCTTACAATGACATCTGAACTTGATGTCTAATATAATTTAATTATAACAAAATCATAGTAAAAACTCTGTGCAGTACTATGCTTTATTGCTGTTTATACACTAAAAGAGTTATTTTGTCAATGGGATCATTTAAGTTTGGAAAATTTAGGAAACAGTACCCAATGCAAAGCCTTGAAATACTGGAGTTTCAGTGCTATGACCGAATGATACGAGTTCGACAATTGCCATAGGTGCGGAATCACCTTTTCTCATACGTGTTTTAATAATTCTTGTATATCCACCGTTTCTCTCTGCATACTTTGGTGCGATCTCGTTTAGAATAGTATTTGTACACTTTTTGTGTTGTAACCCTTGCGAAGATTGCTCTATATCTATTCTAAGTTTTCTTCTCGTTGTATCTTTCTGAATTTAATTTTTTACCAGTTTGATCTTGACACATCTGTTAGGTGTAGATCATTAACAAAGCACTTATTTATTTTCTTTATTGGGGATGGATAACTCTACACAATATCCTTCTGTTTGAGTATTGAAAAGCCTACATGAACCTTGGTGAAAATCTTCTATCATCCCTTTTGCGATGTAAAAACCCAGTCCCCTGGCAAGGTTTCGATTTTCGTGATTGCCCTGCATCTGCACAAACGGGTCAAAAAGCTCTTTGGTATCTTCACTCTTCAGTGCCGGTCCTGTGTTACATATTTTCATCACGAAGCTATCATTCTCTGATTGCAAAAAGGCGGTGATCATGACTCTACTCTCTTTTGGTGCATTTTCAATGGCATCCTCGATCACAATATTCAGTACAGATTTAAGCATTACAAAATCAGCCTCTATGATTGTATTGGACGGAATATCCACCTCAAATGTAAGCTGTTTTTCCAATACCCTTACACGCTCTTGTGAAACCAGTGAAGAGACGACCTCTTGAACCATACCCTTTGTTGGCACATACTCAAGATTACCTGATTTATATTTAGAATACTGCATCAGTACATCTACAAGAGCCAATAGCTTATTTCCAGAGGCATTGATCTTCTTGAGTATAGTAACCGTGCTGTCAGGCACATCCGGTTGATACTGAAGCACCTGAGAAAAACCCTGTATCGCATTTAGAGGTGTCCTGAATTCATGACTGATATTACCGATAAACAGATCTTTCATACTATTCGCATTTGTTGCCTCTTCCAATGCTTCTTTGACGCTGTTTTTCTCCTTCATTAAACGCTCTATGAGTCTGTCATTGTTCATTTGAAGTATCTGAACCTTGGCAGAGTCATCTGCCATACGTTTTGCATTTACGAGTGTGATCATCATATAAAGGACTACCATACCCCCAAAATAATAATTGCCGCTTATAAATACATAGATCATCAACACACCGAGAATCGGGACATTGTAGAGTGCATAAAGATAAAACCGGTATGCTGCTACAGACATCGCTCCTGAAACCATACCGCCTAAAACAAAAGAGAGCAGGAGCTGATCAGAAAGTGAAGCTTTCGTAAAAAAAAGTGATACCGATGCTGCCCAGACCAGAGCGGTTGCAAAGAGACCGATTGAAAACAGTATTTCCCATTTTCTATACTGCTTTTCACTTTTGATTTTAGACTTGAAGTAAAGATAAAGAATATAGCGCAAAGCCACAACTGTCATCATGGTCAGTAACCATCCCTCCAATCTAGACTGCTCTATAGCGTCTGAGAAGATGATCGCAACCACAACAGCACTTACCAATGTACCCAAAAGACCCAGCGGAAGATTAGTGAACAGTAACCATAACTGCCTTTCATCTATCGTTCTTCTGATTATATTTCCTTTCTCCATAACGTACACCCCCCGTCTTTTACACTATTATATCAAAAATAGCGCTCTCAATAAACATAGAAAAACTCAAGTAAATAACTCATTTTAGTCATATATCCATGTTTTTTAGAGCTGCCCTTTAGGTCTAGCAGGGAGAAGATCAATAAAAAGATTTAATGTTGTAAAAAAGTTGGCAGGTTTTAGGGTAAGGAAGCTTTCAAGGCAAAGCCTTGAAATACTGTAGTTTCAGTGGTATGACCGAATTATACCAATTCGATGATAGCCATAGGTGCTGAATCACCTTTTCTCATACGTGTTTTAATAATTCTTGTATATCCACCGTTTCTCTCTGCATACTTTGGTGCGATCTCGTTTACAATCGTATTTGTACACTCTTTGTGTTGCAACATTGCAAAAATCGCTCTATGTGCATTAAAATCACCAGTCGATGCTTTTGTGATCAATTTTTCATAGTAGCTTCTAAGCTCTTTGGCTTTCGGCAATGTAGTCTCGATTCTACCCTCTTTTGTCAAAGCAATAGAAAGGTTTTTAAGAAGCGCTGCTCTGTGAGAAGACGTTCTATTTAATTTACGGTAACCGTGCTTATGTCTCATGTCTTTCCTTTAATACAACTATGCTTTAAGTTGTTCTATTTTTTTCACAAGATTCGCTCTTGTAACATCTGCGAGTTCAAACTCAGAACCAAATCCATGCTCTACGAGACATTCATTGATTTCATCTAAAGATTTTTTACCAAGGTTTTTGATATTTTTAATCTCATTTTCACTCATCAATACCAATTCACCAAGGAATTTCAAACCTGCTCTGTCAAGTGAGTTGAATGATCTTGCACTAAGCCCAAGACTATCCACAGTCTGCATAAAAGGTTTGAGTTCACTATCGTCGCTGTTTCTTTTTACCGGTGTAGTACTGATATCAACATCAAGGACACCATTAAATACAGAAAGCTGCTTATTCATCACTTCAAGTGCATTTGTAAATGCCTCTACCGGACCGATCTGAGCATCTGTTTCAATATCAAATGTGATCTTTTCAAAGTTTGGATTGTCCTCAACAAGTACAGGTTCTATCTTATAGTTTGCTTTTCTTACCGGAGTAAAGAAAGCATCCAATGCGATACTGTCTGGGGCAACATCATCTCTAAGGTCTTCACTTGGTACATAACCAATACCTTTTGAGATCACTACTGTAAAGTTCAGTTCTGCATCTTCATTCAATGTAGCAAGTGGAAGATCGCCGTTTACTACTTCAATTTGATCATTGTTAAGATCTTCTGCTGTCACTTCTTTATGTCCGGAGAAAGAGTATTTAAGCTCTACTCTGTCACTTTCATCTTTAATTTTAAAACGAATATTTTTAAGATTGATGATAAATACAGCAACATCTTCATGCATACCTCTAATGTTGTCAAACTCGTGTGCAGCACCTTCGATCTTTACAGAAATCGGTGCATAACCGATAGAAGAACCTAGGATAAGTCTTCTAAGTGGGTGTGCAAGTGTAACAGCATAACCGCTCTCAAAGGGGTAAGCAATGATCTCAGCACGATTAGCGCTGATCTCATTCACTTCTACCTCTGTTGGCATAAATGGTGCAACTTTAATTTTTCTCATTAGCTAGCCTTTACTTATGTATTATTTAGAGTAAAGCTCGACGATTAGACGCTCTTCAACTGGGATTGCAATCTCTTCTCTTTCCGGAATTCTTGTGAATAGACCAAAAAGTTTTTCTTTATCCATATCAACCCATTCTACCATACCTGTTTGGCTGGTAAGTTCGATTGCTCTAAGGATCTGAGGATTCGTTTTACTTTTCTCTCTGATCTCGATCTTTTGACCTGCTTTTACTCTGAATGAAGGAATATCTACTCTTTTTCCATCAACTAATACATGTCCGTGATTTACAAATTGTCTGGCAGATGCTCTTGTTGTAGCAAATCCCATTCTGTAAACAACGTTATCAAGTCTTTGCTCAAGAAGTTGGATAAGGATCGCTCCCGTATTTCCCTCTTTAGAGTTCGCTTCTTTATAAAGTGCTCTAAATTGTTTTTCACTTACACCATACATGAATTTAGCTTTTTGCTTCTCTTGAAGCTGAAGACCGTATTCACTGATCTTTGTTCTTCTCTGTCCGTGTTGTCCCGGTGCATATGGTCTTTTCTCCAATGCACTTTTACCAGCAAGTTTTCTCTCACCTTTTAATCCAAGATCAACACCAAGTCTTCTTTCTAATTTTTCAACTGGACCTCTATATCTTGCCATGCTTATACCCTTCTCTTCTTAGGTGGTCTACAACCATTATGTGGAAGTGGTGTAATATCTTTTAAGAATGTTACACGGATACCTTCCGTTGCACCGATCGCTTTAACCGCAGTATCTCTACCGGAACCGGGACCTTGTACTTTAATTCCCACTTCTTTAATACCATTCTCTTTTGCTTTTGCCATCGCATCCGCTACCGCTTCTGTCGCTGCAAAAGGAGTTGACTTTTTGCTTCCTTTGAAACCTAATGCACCTGCACTGCTCCAAGAAATAACATTACCCATTTCATCTGTTACTGTAATTACAGTATTATTGAAAGTTGCAGCTACGTACACTACACCTTTAGCAATACTTTTTTTTGCTTTTTTCTTAGCCATACTTCGCTACTCCTTACGCTGCACCGACAGTTTTACGCTTACCTTTTCTAGTACGCGCATTTGTCTTTGTTTTTTGTCCACGAACAGGAAGCCCTCTTCTGTGTCTAAGACCTCTATAGCTACCCAAGTCCATAAGTGCTTTAATATCTAAAGTTACTTTTTTTCTAAGGTCACCTTCAACCATAACATTCTCTTGAATATCATTACGGATCAAAGCTGCTTCAGCATCTGAAAGTTCATGTACCCTTTTGTTATAATCAACACCTGTTCTATCAAGAATTTTTCTTGAAGTTGTCAAGCCAATACCATAAATGTAAGTAAGTGCATACTCCATTCTTTTCTTTTGTGGTAAATCAACACCTGCAATACGTGCCATGTTTATCCTTGTCTCTGTTTATGTTTTGGATTTTTACAAATCACGCGTACGATACCTTTGCGCTTAATGATCTTACAATCATCGCACATTTTTTTAACTGATGGTCTAACCTTCATTGGTTACTCCTACGATATTTTTGCACCTGGAATGCTAATTGAGCACTCTTTTGTTGCGTGGATTATTGATGTACCATAATCCAACCCTTGAGTAATCAGTGCTACTTAATCAAAGATTCTTCACGCAGTTTCCTAAGCCTAATAGTTTTAGGGAGGAGGATTATACCCAAATTTATTTTAACGTTTTCTTATATTGTGTGTTTAATGAGGGATTTATGCAGGGTGGTGTCTCCTGACGGTACCAAAAAAATAAAAAAGGTGTTGTCAGCAGACAACACCCGGCAGTCTATTTGTATCTAAATGTGATACGCCCTTTATCGAGGCTATAAGTTCTATTTTTTACTTTATCTCCCTTGCTTCATAACTTGATATTAAACTGTTAATTTGCTTCAAATAACAACTGTTTCCATGATGCACAAAATACATCAGCATATCCATCTTCATCTGCTCGAATAACACAGTAGGGCTCCTGTGCATACTCCAAACTAAAGGAATACCCTTCTTCATATTGCGCTATTTTATCTTGAAAGTATTGATCTCTTAAGCTCTCCAGTGAATCATGATCATTCTGCAATATCGTTTGCATAGCCTCTGTAGATATTCTGTCTCCTTCGAAATTCGAATCTACAAAATGAACTGTATCAACATTATTATTAAGAGAGTTCCAGCACTCGACACGTTCATATTCAAAAAATCCCTTTAGCATCCCATTATAATATTCCATTTCAACAAAAACCCTACACCAATAATCAGGAATATCAGCTGTTATTTTCTCTTTTTGTGCATTATCTATCATATAGAACTCATTAGGCTGTTGACCATCCCAACTACTCAAAATCTTACTACCACCACAACTAGCCAATACCCACTCACCACTTTCTACCTGATAAAGTGACCCGTTTAAATTAAAAGGAAAAACGCCTGTTATGGTTTCGTTAGTTTCTTTGTTTTTTACGGTAACTCGCCAATTTCTGCTATTTTGATCGGTTTGAGATATCACTTCAAAAAGAGATGGATCTTTACATGACTCTCCACCTATTTTCTCCTCCTGAGGATTATCAATCATCCAACACTCATTGTCTTTCTTTCCGTCCCAGTCATCCATAAAGTCCGTACCGCCACAGGTTGCTTTAACATATTCCACTTCACCGCTTTTTTGGTTCGTTGCCGTATAGAGCTTTTGGTTTGGTGCAAACGGATAGACCTTTTCTCCGATCTCCAGTGCAGGATCGAAGCGGTGCTTGACGGTGATGCGGTAATCGCAGGTGCCTCTTTCAAGCTCTTTGTCGGTGCTCCATTGGGAGTCTATTGTATCGAGTACCCCCAATTGTGCTTTGATTGCATCTACGATTTTGGTGTAGGTATCTGAACTGTCCAGATATGCGGTTACAAAGGCATGCCCGCCAAAGTCGTCAAGGTCAGCATTGCTCTCCATACTTCCGGGAATAGGGTTGATGATCGGATCGACCCAGCCTGTAATATAGGTACCGTCTGATGCATGTACTCTGCTTGCCGGTGATGCCACCTGTACATTGGCAAAATAGTTTTGATAATCAGACGGATTGATACTGTCATATACTCTGTTTGCAAAGAGGTTTCCTTGAGAATGGGAGACGAGTAGAACTCTGTGAGAGTATCGGAAGCTTTCGTTGTAGTACTTTTGCATCATCGTATCTACATTTTCTTGTTCTGCTTCTACTACAAACGGCATGGACTCCAACATTACACCAGTTGCATAGGTAGAGAGTTCGGCATTCCCTCCTGTGATGATCATCATTACCATAAAAAACTCAAGGTCATTCACTTGCCCTTCTTTTTTTAGCTGATAGTAGGTTTCCAATACATCCACCATCGCACCTCCACCCCAATTGTATTGAAGTTTAACTTCTCCGTATTTGGTCTGGAGGAGTGGATCTCCTTTGATGATTTCATCCTTAATGATATTATCAAGTTCTTATCTACTTATATCCGCACTTTTTTCAGTATTCCAAACACCATTACCAAAATAGATATCTGTTTTACACTCGTTAACAGGAAGTGCAAACACTATAACCGAAAAACCAATAATCGCCGACATTGCTAAAATAAACTTTTTCATCTTACTCCCCCAGCTCATTAATATTGATGCGACAGTTATCAATGCTCTCTTCTCGTCCATCAAAAATATTTCCACTTAATGCGGCATTGAATTTGAAATATTCTTGAATACGCTCTTTAGTATTGTAAATTTTATCATCTAAACTAGGATCATTTAAAACATATAATTTTCTTCTAAATTTTCCTCTTTCAAAACCAGACATATTATTCATGTATTTATCTGTTTCTTTATTTGCCCAATAATACATACAATCTAAGGCATCATCCAAATATTTTTTGCTCTCCATTGTAGGATTCTCCAAAATCCTCTGACTTGCCCAAGCATACTGAAGTGCAATCGCCGTTTTCGTTTTCGGGTATTTTGGGTCGTTGGCATAATGGGTAATGATCCACCTCTCCACATCATCCCTGATCCCATTATGGTTAAAGTCAAGCCCAAGCAGTGTTTCATTGTTTTTATCTTCATCGGGTTCGGGTGGCAGCTTGAAGCCGTTAACCACTTCAGGGACATAGAATCGGTAGACAATGGGTTTGATACGCATATCTGTACCGGGCATTTTCTTCATGAGATTTTTGAACGCTATCTCATAAAACCCTACAGCAAGAGGCTGGTCTGGGGTAAAGTAGAGGGTATTTTCATTTTGGTCATACTCTACAGAACCGCTGATGGTTTCATCATCGTTTTTGGAAACACCAAAGCCAAACATCCCCCATGTTTTCTTTTGTCCGGTCAAACGTTTGAGCGTAACACTGTGTTGTGTACTAATCGGATTGAGCGCTTCATCAAAGACCGCTTCGATCGTGACGTTGGCATCCACTTCAGGTGAAGCGGGTGCAGGGTTGAGTGAAACAATAACACTCTGCTCAGTTCCCCGGGATTGAGTGACATCGATCTGATCTGCAAAGAGTATCCCCGCAAGCAGAAATAGTAGTAAACCTATAATCTTTTTCATAACTTCTCCCCCTGTTTTTGAAAGTGCTTTCAAGTATAGCATAGTTTGAATGGGGGAGGGAATTAATCTTTATCAAAAAGTTTGGTGGTTTTTTTGGGGGAGGATAAATAAAAATTTGTAGGGTGCTGTGTCCCCACAGCACCAAAACATAAAATAGTGCCATCAGGAGACAGCACCTTACCTTATTATTTGTATCTAAATGTGATACGGCCCTTATCTAAACTGTAAGGAGTGAGTTCTACTTTTACTTTATCGCCCGGAAGGATCTTGATGTAGTGCATTCTCATCTTACCGGCAATGTGACAAAGTACGATATGCCCATTGTCCAACTCTACTCTAAATGTTGCATTTGGCAACGCTTCAACTACTTTGCCGTCAATTTCAATTACATCATCTTTAGCCATTGTATTCCTTTATGAATTTTCTATATTTATAGTTTTAAACTCTGAAGTTATCATGAAGCTTATGCTTCAGTCAAGATCACAGCTTTACCATCTACTACTGCTACCTGGTGCTCATAGTGGGCTGATTTAAGTTGATCTTCACTCACTACTGACCATTTGTCTTCAAGCAGTACCGGTGTACCACTCTTTTGACATACCATAGGTTCCAAACAAAAAACCATACCGTTCTTTATCTTGGGTCCCTGATTTGGTTTGCCTTCAAGATAGTTGGGTATATTGGGTTCATCATGTGGTTTGGTACCGATACCATGACCACAATAATCTCTTAATGGAACAAATCCTCTCTCAGTAATAAAGTCTTCAAGAATTTTCGTCAATTCCTTAAAACGCATACCCACTTTGATAGAATCAATCGCATGATAAAGTGCATCTTTAGAACATGCGATAAGTGCTTCATCTTCTGCACTTACTTTACCTACTGCCATTGTAATGGCTGCATCACCATAGTAACCATCCAGCTTTGTCCCGATATCCAAGCCTAAAATATCACCCTCTTTGATCACTCTGTCTGTAGGTACACCATGGATACATACTTCATTGACTGAAGTACAGACAGAACCGGTAAATCCATAAAGACCTTTAAACGAAGGTTCCGCACCAAGTGAACGAAGATATTTTTCGCCCATAGCATCTATTTCATGAAGCGTCATACCTGGCTTGATAGTATTTTGAAGATATTGAAGTGTTTTTCCAACGATCTCACCAGCTCTTTTGAGCTTAGCGATCTCGTCAGGTTTTCTGATAGCAATAGCCATTATAGACCTACATTACCTAAAGTATCATATTGATTCATAGTTCTTTGTGCTTCGATCTTTCTCATGGTGTCAAGTGCGACTTGTACGATAATCAATACAGAAACCCCACCAAAGTAGAAGCTTGCACCCATTCCTGATATAATCGCAAATGGCACAGTAGAGATGATCGCAAGATAAACAGCTCCTGAACCGGTTAATCTGCTTGCTACTTCATTTAAGAACTCTTTAGTGTGCTCACCTGGTCTAACACCCGGGATGAATCCACCTTGTCGTTTCAAGTTATCTGCGATATCTTTCGCATTAAATGCAATTGATGCATAGAAAAATGCAAAGAACATCACAAGCAAGAACGTCGCAGCATTAAATACAATACCGCCCGGAGCCAATGCATCAGCAATAGCTGTAACCCATGGTGTTGTACTTGCCTGAAGCATGGTCAGCGGGAACATCAATACAGCAGATGCAAAAATAGGAGGAATAACACCTGAGAGGTTTACTTTCACAGGAATGTAGTTCATCACTCTTTTTGTCTGGTTCTGCATGATAGTCTTTCTTGAATAAGAGATAGGTACTCTTCTCTCACCCAGTTCCACATAGATAATAGCCAAGATCGTAATAAGCATGACTGCTAAAATACCAAGTATTACTAAAAAGTTCATCTCGCCGGCATTTACTCCTCTGATAGTATTACCGATAGCAGATGGCAATCCGGAGACAATACCTGCAAAGATAATAAGTGAAATACCATTACCGATACCTTTTTGTGTGATCTGTTCACCGATCCACATAAGCAACATTGTACCAGTCAGCATAGAGAATGTTGTTAACACTGTAAATGTTACAGGATCAATCATCACAGCACTCTGTCCGGCTCTTCCTGTCATACTTTGAAGTCCCATAGAGACACCAATAGCTTGTACTACAGTAATAAAAATAGTGAAATAACGAATAATTTGCATATATTTTTGCATACCGTCACGCTCTTTTTTCATTTGTCCAAGTGCTGGGAAAGTTGCTGAGAGAAGTTCCATAACGATGGAAGCAGTAATGTAAGGCATAATACCTAAGGAGATGATACTTAAACGTGAAACTGCATTACCAGAGAACATATTCATCATCCCAATGGCATTGCTTGAGTTGTTATCAAAGAACTCTTTGATAACACCCAAGTCAACACCTGGAGTTGGGATATAGGCTAAAACTCTGTACGCAAAAAGGAATCCTAATGTAATAAGGATTTTTTGAGTTAAAGCGTTACCCATGATTATTTTCCGCTTGTTGTAACAGCTTCGTCTTTGATCTTAGGTGCAAGATCTTTTGCACTAGCACCAATCAACTTCACTTTTGTTACAGTTTTTTGTAATTTGTGAACTGACTTGATACTCTCAAGAGTAATTTCAGAAAGCTCAGCGATCGCTTTGATTTTTTCAACATTGATCACATATGGTTTTTCTACTTTGGAAGTAAAACCAATTTTAGGCAATCTTTTGTAAAGTGGCATTTGACCACCTTCGAAACCTCTTTTTTTACTGTAACCAGATCTAGCTTTTTGACCTTTGTTACCACGTCCGGCTGTTTTACCTGTTCCTGAACCTTGACCACGACCAACTCTTTTTCTGTTACGAGTTGAACCTGGAGCAGGTTGTAAATTATGTAAACCCATACTTTACCCCTTACGCTTTGATTCTAGTAAGTGCTTGGATTGTCGCTCTTACTAGGTTATTTGGGTTGTTAGAACCGATTGACTTACTAAGAACATCCTGGATCCCTGCAAGCTCAAGTACTGGTCTGGCAGCACCACCGGCGATAACACCTGTACCTTCACTCGCTGGTCTAAGCACGATTCTACTTGCGTTGAATTTGTGCTCAATGTCGTGAGCGATAGTTGTACCTTTGATGTTTACTTTCACAAGATTCTTGTGTGCATCATCAACCGCTTTTTTAATCGCATCCGGAACTTCTTTGGCTTTACCAAATCCGTATCCAACTGTACCTTTTTTGTCACCGATCACTACGAGTGCAGTAAATCTAAATCTTCTACCACCCTTAACAACTTTAGTAACACGACCGATATTTACGATTACTTCTTCAAATTCTTTTTCTATTTCTTCCATCATGCTTCCTTAAAACTTAATTCCGGCTTCTCTAAGCGCATCAGCAAATGATGCAACAACACCGTGGTAAAGGTAACCATTTCTGTCGAAAACAACACTGTCGATATTTTTAGAAGCAAGGTTTTTAGCCATCTCAGCAGCTACTTTTTTTACATCTTCCTGGTTTGCTTTAAGTCCAAGTTTTCTTCCATCAGCAGATGCAAGTGTGATGCCAGCATTGTCATCGATCGCTTGAGCATAGAAATGCTTGTTAGATTTAAACACAGATAGTCTTGGGAGAGTATCTGTACCGAAGATCTTACCTCTTACTCTAGATTTTCTCTGAGCGCGAAGTTTATTTTTTCTTTTTTGAATACTTTTTAACATCTACCGCTCCTTACTTACCAGCTGCTTTACCAGCTTTTCTGATGATCACTTCATCTGTGTACTTCACACCTTTACCTTTGTAAGGCTCTGGTGGTCTGAACGCTCTAATCTCAGCAGCAGCTTGACCTACAGATTGTTTGTCACTACCATTGATCGTAATAATGTTCTTCTCAACTTTGATTTCAAGTCCCTCAGGGATATCAAAATTGATATCATGTGAATGACCAAGTTGAAGATTAAGTACTTTACCTTGAACAGCTGCTCTGTAACCAACACCATTGATCTCTAAAGATTTACTAAACCCTTTATCCAGTCCAATGATAATGTTGTTAAAAAGTGCTCTGTATGTTCCCCAGAACGCTGCATCTTGCTTTTCATCACCTTTTCTTAAAAAAGTAACTTCGTTTCCATCAATAGTAACATCCACTCTACCGTGAGTTTCAAGTCTTTTTTCAAGATTGCCTTTTTTAGCCACGAGAGTCGTACCGTCGAGTGATACATCAATACCACTTGCCACAGTTACTGGTCTTTTTCCTATTCTTGACATCTTTATTCCTTACCAAATACTACAGATTACTTCGCCACCGATTCCACGTTTAAACGCTTCATCATTAGCAAGAACACCCTGGCTTGTTGAAACTACCAAAGTACCGTAACCGTTTTTAAATGTTCTGATCTCATCTTTACCTTTGTGAACACGTCTACCCGGCTTAGAGATCTTTTTAAGTTCATTGATCACGCTTTTTTCATTTTCGTCATATTTAAGAACCACTTTAATTGTTTTTTTGTTTCCGTCTTCTTTTACTTTGAAACTCTCAAGGTACCCTTTATCTACCAAAATAGATACAGTCGCTTCAATCGTTTTAGAGTGAAGAAGTGTCGTAACGTCTAATTTTCTTTGCGCAGCATTTCTTATACGAGTAAGAGAGTCTGCAATTATATCTGTCATCATCTTTTAATTCTCCTTACCAGCTTGCTTTACGCATACCAGGAATGAGGCCTTCATTGGCCATTTTTCTTAAACACACACGACAAAGACCAAAATCTCTGTATACTGAGTGAGGTCTACCGCAAATATTACATCTTGTATACGCTTGCGTAGAGAACTTTGCTTTTCTCTTCTGCTTAGCAATCATTGATTTCTTAGCCATTAGTTTCTCCCTTTAGCAAAAGGCATACCAAGCTTTTCTAAAAGCGTGAATGCTTGTTTGTCATCTTCAGTACTTGTCACAATAGTAATGTTCATACCGTGTGTTTTGATCACTTTGTCAAACTCAACTTCCGGGAACATCAATTGTTCTTGAAGACCGAAGTTATAGTTACCTCTACCGTCAAAACCTTTTCTTGGTGTACCTCTAAAGTCTTTCACTCTTGGAAGCGCGATTGATACAAGTTTATCGAAGAAGTTATACATGTTTTCACCTCTAAGTGTTACTTTGATACCACTTGGTGCACCTTCTCTGGCTTTAAATCCTGCAACAGATTTTTTGGCATTGACAATAATCGCTTTTTGACCAGCGATAAGTGAGATAGTATCAGCCATATTTGCAATAAGCTTACTGTCTTTACCTTCTTCACCGGCACCGACAGAGATTACTATTTTCTCAAGCTTCGGAGTCTGCATCGCATTTGCAACCCCACACTCTTCTCTGAGTGCAGGAACGATGTCATTGTACTTTTGCTTCATTCTACTCATAGGATTAGCCCTCTACTTTTTTTACGTTTGAGATATGGATTGGCATCTCTTTGTTGTCAAATCCACCCTCTTTGTTTTGCTCGCTTGGTTTTACAGCTTTTTTAGCCATTTTACAACCTGCAACGATCACTGCATCTTTTTTTGTTAAAACTTGAAGAACTTCTCCAGTTTTACCTTTATCATCACCAGCGATGATCATTACCTGATCACCCTTTTTGATCTTGAATTTTTTAGCCATTACCATACCTCCGGTGCAAGTGATACGATCTTCATAAAACCTGCATATCTTGTTTCACGACTTACAGGACCGAAGATACGTGTACCTATTGGCTCTCTTTTGTCGTCGATGATTACTGCGGCATTGTCATCAAATCTGATAAGTGACCCATTTTCTCTCTGGATCTCTTTTTTCGTTCTAACAACAACTGCTTTAACAACCTTACCTTTTTTCACTTTACCAGTCGGAAGTGCTTTCTTTACAGAAGCAACGATCACATCACCTACGGATGCATATCTTCTTTTAGATCCGCCAAGAACCTTGATACACATGATCTCTTTAGCACCACTGTTGTCTGCTACATTTAATCTAGTAAATCCTTGGATCATTACACTTCTCCTCTCTTCACGATTTCAAGAAGTCTGAAACTTTTTGTTTTAGAAAGTGGTCTACATTCAATTGCAGTCACTGTATCTCCAACATTAATTTCATTTTTCTCATCGTGAATAAGATATTTCTTAAATCTTTTTACTGTTTTGTGATATCTTGGGTGAAGTACTCTTCTCTCAACCAATATAGTTGCAGTTTTGTCTCCAGCCTTTTTAATCACAGTACCTGTTATTTGTCTTTTTGGCATAAATGACCCCTTACTTCGATCTAGCAGCAGTTAATGCTGTCTGGATTCTTGCGATATCTTTTTTCGCTACTCTTAACTCAGAAGTGTTTGTTAATTGCATAGTCTTCTGCTTTGCGTTTAATGTAAACAACTCAAGTTTTTTCTCTTTAAGCATCGCTACAAGGTCTGCTTCACTTTTGTCTTTTAAATCAATATAGTTCATTAGTATCCTTTAAAGCGATGATTTTACACTTAAATGGCATTTTATGAATCGCCAATGTTAAAGCTTCTCTTGCAAGTTTCTCTTCAACACCAGCCATTTCGAAAATAATTCTACCTGGCTTAATATTCATAACCCATTTATCAACAGCACCTTTACCTTTACCCATTCTTGTTTCAAGCGGTTTAGCAGTAAGTGGTTTATCCGGGAAAACTCTAATCCAGGTTTTACCCGTTCTGCTGATTTTCCTAGTCATAGTAATACGCGCAGCCTCGATCTGTCTGGAATCAATTCTGCCAGCCTCAGTTGCTTTGATCGCGATATCACCGAACTCAATCTTGTTACCTCTGAAAGACTTACCGCGATTACGGCCTTTTTGTTGCTTTCTCCATTTGGTTCTTTTAGGCATTAACATGATTATTCACCTCTTTTTCTAGATGGTCTTCTACCACCTTTTTTCTCTTCTTTTGGTTCCGCTTGGATACCTTTTGCAAGTACTTCACCTTTGAAGATCCATACTTTAATACCAATGATTCCATAAGTAGTATGTGCTTCAGCAAAACCGTAATCGATCTTCGCTCTAAGCGTATGAAGAGGAACTCTACCCTCTAAGTACCACTCAGTTCTTGCCATCTCAGCACCGCCAAGACGTCCAGATACAGAAATTTTGATCCCTTTAGCACCTGATTTAAGGGCTCCCTGGATCACTTTTTTCATTGCTCTTCTGAAGGCAACTCTTCTTTCAAGTTGTGTTGCAACATTTTCTGCTGCCAATTGACCTGAAGCTTGAGGACGTTTCTCTTCTTTAATGTTGATCGCTACATCTTTGCCAAGCATTTTGACAAGTGTTGCTTTCAATTTCTCAATATCTGCACCTTTTTTCCCAATGATAATACCAGGACGTGCAGTAACTATATTGATTCTTAATTTTTTCACTGTTCTTTCGATGATAATGTTAGAAACACCAGCATAGAAAAGTTCTTTTTTAAGGAATTTTCTGATTTTGTAATCTTCGGCGATGAAATCAGCTGTTCTACCTTTTGCCGGGAACCATCTTGATTCCCAGTTTCTGTTGATACCAAGTCTAAGACCTATTGGATTAACTTTTTGACCCATATTATGCGTCCTCCCCAGTTTTTTCAGCTACACCTACTTCAACTAAAATGTGTGCTGTTGGTTTAATGATTCTAGATGCGGTACCTCTAGCTCTTGGTCTCCATCTTTTCATTACTGCTGCTTTGTCAACTCTACAAGAAGTAATCACTACTTCTTCCGGTTCAAAGTCACCATTTGCAACTGCAGATGCAATTACTTTAGAGATGATTCCTGCTGCTTTGTTAGGCATAAACTCAAGAGAAGCCAATGCCAACTCTGCGTTCATTCCTTGTACTTCTCTAGCAATAAGTCTTGCTTTTGTAGGTGAAACTCTTACGAATTTTAATAATGCTCTACTCATAATTAACCTACCTTCTTCTGAACAGAACCTTTATGGCCCTTGAATGTTCTTGTTGGTGCAAATTCACCAAGTTTATAACCTACATGGTTTTCAGTTATAAATACCGGTATGAATTGTCTACCGTTGTGTACGTTGATCGTTAAACCGATAAACTCAGGGAAGATCACAGATCTTCTTGACCAAGTTTTAATAGGTTTGTTAGACCCTTCTTCTTTTGCTTTAAGCACTTTTTTCATTAGGTGACCATCGATGAATGGACCTTTTTTTGTCGATCTTGCCATATCTTAGCCCCTTACTTTTTTCTCTTAGAGATAATTAACTTATCACTAGCTTTTTTCTTACGAGTCTTGTAACCCTTAGTTGGCATACCCCAAGGAGATACCGGATGACGACCTGAGTTCGTTTTACCTTCACCACCACCGTGTGGGTGATCGATAGGGTTCATTGCAGAACCACGTGTCTGTGGTCTGATACCGAGGTGTCTGCTTCTACCTGCTTTACCGATAACGATGTTAGAAAAGTCTTCGTTTCCAACAGCACCGATAGTCGCAAGACATTCGCCAAGAACGTATCTCATCTCACCAGATGGAAGTCTAAGTGAAACGTATTTGCCGTCTCTACCCATGATCTGTGCATAACCACCCGCTGAACGTGCGATCTGACCACCATGACCAGGACTCATCTCAATGTTGTGTACCAATGTACCCACAGGGATGTTCATCAATTTCATTGCATTACCAGTCTTGATATCAAGTCCTGACTCTGCAGACATGATTTTATCACCTACATTAAGACCTTTTGGTTGAAGTACATATCTTCTGTCACCATCAACATATTTGACAAGACAGATTCTACAGTTTCTGTACGGATCGTACTCAACAGTTGCTACTGTACCTTCGATGTTAAATTTATTTCTTTTAAAATCGATAATTCTATATAGTTTTTTAGCACCTGCTTCTCTGTGACGAGAAGTAATTCTACCGTTACTGTTTCTACCTGCAGATCTTGGAAGATTTTTAAGTAGCGATCTAACACTTGCTTTAGCAGTGATATCACCACTGTCAAGGTTTGTCATGTAACGACGTGAAGGTGTGGTTGGTTTATATGTTTTAATTGCCATCTACTATCCTTATACCGCTAAGCTTTCGATTTTTGCATCTTCAGGAAGCTTGACATAGAACTTTTTAAGATCTGGTCTTTTCCCTTCAATACCTTTAAATCTTTTCACTTTACCGTTTACTCTCATTGAGTTCACTCTAAGTGGATTGATCCCGAAGAACTCTTTAAATACTTCTTTAAGACCGTTTTTAGTCATTCTTGGAGTTGTTTGAACTACGATGACACCCTCTTCCTGAAGAGCCAAACTCTTCTCTGTATACATAATTGATTTAATATCTGTAATATCTGCCATCTTAAGCCTCTTTAGTCAATTTTTCAAATACAGCTTTTTCGATCACGATTGAGTGATATGCCGCTGCAAGATAAGCATTAAGCTCATTTGATTCAATAAGGTATGCGTTTTGGAGGTTTCTGAATGCTAAGAAAGTCTTATCATCGATCATCTCTTTCACTACAAGTACATCTCTTTGCTCAAGACTGTTTACAAATGCCAATGCATCTTTTGTTTTACCAGACTCAATTGTGATGTTGTCTACAACAAAAAGTCTTTCGTTTGCTGCCATCTCTGCGATTGCATGATAGAGAGCAAGTTTCTTTTGCTTTTTGTTTACTTTTTGATCATAATTCTTGTTTGTGCTTGGTCCGAATGCAACACCACCACCAACAAATATTGGAGATCTTAGTGAACCTGCTCTTGCACGTCCGCCACCTTTTTGAGCCCATGGCTTCTTACCGCCACCACGTACAGCAGATCTGTTTTTAGTCTGTGCAGTATTTGCTCTAAGTCCAGACGCATACGCTTTACAATAAAGGTAAAGGTTATGTGGGTGAACTTCCAAAAATGCTGCTGGAAGGTCTGTTGTTTTAATTACTACTGGTTTACTCATTTAACAATCCTTACTAATCCTCTAGCCCCATTGTGACCAGGAATTGAACCTTTTAATACTAGGATGCCGTTTTCAGCATCAAATGACACAACGTCATTTTTAACAGTCACTTTAGTGTTACCATATTGTCCAGGCATTTTTTTACCTTTTTGAACACGTCCAGGCCACTCAGCATTACCGATAGAACCGATACGTCTACCAAATCTGTGTCCGTGTGAACCAGGTCCACCACCGAATCCGTGACGTTTCATACCACCTTGGAAACCTCTACCCTTAGTATTAAGAGAAGTTTTAACTACTGTTGCTTCAGCTAGTGCCGCCGGGTTAAGGTCACCCGCTTCAGTACCTTCTGCTACTTCGATAGTCATAAATTTATTGAACTCTTTAGAAACATTGAATTTAGTCTGCTGACCTTCAATACTCTTATTGAGTTTTTTACTGCTGTTATAGGCAACAAGTGCTTTCCCGTCTTCTCTCACTTCACAAACTTTCGCTTCAACGACTTTAAGAAGTGTAACTGGAACACTTGGTACGTCGATAGTTCTACTCATACCAATTTTTTCTACGATAAATTCCATTCTCTACTCCTACTTGTCCATTGATCTGATTTCAACTTCGATCTCCGGTGCCAGATCCAACTTCATAAGTGAATCAATAGTATCCGAAGTAGCCGAAACGATGTCGATCATTCTTCCATGAATTCTGATCTCAAATTGCTCACGAGCGTCTTTGTTGACGTGTGGTGATTTAAGAACTGTATAACGCTTAAGTTTAGTTGGCATTGGAATCGGCCCTCTAATCTCTGCACCTGTACGTTTAACTGCATCTACGATAGCAGCAACTGATCTGTCTAAAACACGATGATCATAAGCTTTAAGCTTTAATCTGATTTTTTCCATTTTTACCCTTTAAAGAACTCGTTATTCATAGCTATACATTGCGTAAAACTATGCCTAACATAAATTTAGGAACGCGAATTATATCCAAACTTTTTGAAAGGTGCAATACTATTCAGTCTAAAAACGCTACAATATGAAAAAATATTTCCTTTCAATAAGGAAAAATATCAAATGGAACCTTATGAATTTACTTGAATATTATCAAAATCAACATCCGGTCAGTGACAATTATGTCACAAGAAAATGTCAACTGCCATCCAAAGGTAATATCAACCTCTATGGGGTGCGTGGTGCAGGAAAAACCACTATGGTACTGGACCTGCTCTCTGAAGAGGAGGAAGAGAGCACACTCTACATAGACTTAGAAGACCCGAACCTTATTTTCAATCCTCTCTCTACGCTTACCCTGCAACAGTTCATAGACCGCACAGGTATCACCCTGCTTATCTTGGATCACTATAGCGAAGGTACTCTTTCCGCTTTCCCCAATGTAGAGAGACTCATCGTCCTCTCACGCATCAAACTGGCAGACGAGACACTTACCCCTGTTGAGCTTTTTCCTTTAGACTATGAAGAGTTTCTTGCTTTCGAGACCACCTCGGCACAGAGCAGAGGATTTAACCACTTTTTACGCTCCGGTACACTGCCTGGGCTTGCACGTTCCCAAAAAACCAACACACAAGCGATGAAAACCTTTTTCCAAAGCTCTTTTGATGCAAATGAACAAAAGCTGCTCCTCATCCTGGCACAGCACCATACCAAACACCTCACCACCCATCAGATCTACACTTTCGCCAAAGAGAGGTTCAAGGTCTCCAAAGATTGGCTCTACAGAACGATGAAGCTTTTTACTCAAGAGAAGCTGGTATTCTTTATAGATGACCGGTACCAGAAATCCGGAAAGAAGATGCTGCTGTTTGACTTTGCCTTTGCCAAGTACCTCACCGTGGGTCAGCCCTTCATCATGCAGTTCGACAGCATGATAGCCCTGGCTCTCATCAAACACCATATTGATGTACAGACACTGGGTATCCATGGGTATGTGACCGGGAAGAATGAGCTGATCATCCCTGCCCCCTTTGAGAGCGAGGAGAGTCTCTGGGTAAAGTCACAGAACAAGTTTTCACTTTACAAAAAGTACGGCATCAAAAAAGTAACCATAGTCACCGTAGCCAATACTTATGACTACGACATAGAAAAAGTGCATTTCGAAGCACTGCCGTTTAATGAATGGAGTGTTATTAATGCCGAAGAGGTCGTGTAGTGTGGGTTTACCAACCATTCTTCTGAGGGCAACCACAAGGGATTGCCCCTACATCTGGTTTGTTACGTAGGGGTGTCACCCCTTGTGGGTACCCTTAAATTCGCATATCATATTTTTATACATTAACCCTAATTAATATTTTTTTCGCTATAATTCTCTTGCCTCTTTTCAGACCTGTGCAATGGTACTGAGAGACAACGGGTCAGGATGGGAACATAGCAGCCCACCTCTCTTTACTGTGTGCCGCAGTAATCTGGGAAGGGGTACTTAACTACTTTTACATAAAATCATCATTCACATTTTAAAGTAAAAGCTAATGTAGAGAGGTGGCCGAGTGGTCGAAGGCGCACGACTGGAACTCGTGTATGGGGCAACTCATCGAGGGTTCGAATCCCTTCCTCTCTGCCAGTTAATTACACTAAATCCCAAAAAATAACGGCTACACCGTGCTTTCGCTGTCTGTTTAAGGTTTGGTCTTTTAGCACTTTGCTACCCTATTGCTACCCATTTTTAAAAAATAGCTATTTTTACACTCCTTTTTTATAGTGTGGAAAAATTCACTATATTGTTTTAACACACTCCTTTTTTAATATTAGAAAAACTATAATACTTATAACCAATAATTAAAAGGACTCAACAATGAAATATCTATTAATAATATTAATTCTATTAACTTCAATTCATGCAGAAATAAGAAAAGGCTACTATGAAAATGGTAATTTAAAAGTTGAAGAAAATTATAAAGATGGTAAATTAAATGGTATTTATAAAGGATACTATGAAAATGGTAATTTAGAATCTGAAATAAATTATAAAGATGGTAAAAAAAATGGTATTACAAAAGCATACTATGAAAATGGTAATTTAAAAGGTGAAGGTAATTATAAAGATGATAAATTAAATGGTATTGGTAAAGTATACTATAAAAATGGTAATTTAAAATTTGAAGTTAATTTTAAAGATGGTAAAGCAAATGGTATTGGTAAAGGATACTATAAAAATGGTAATTTAAAAGTTGAAGAAAATTATAAAGATGGTAAATTAAATGGTATTAAAAAAGTATACTATGAAAATGGTAATTTAAAAGTTGAAGAAAATTATAAAGATGGTAAATTAAATGGTATTAAAAAAGTATACTATGAAAATGGTAATTTAAAAGTTGAAGAAAATTATAAAGATGGTAAATTAAATGGTATTTATAAAGGATACTATGAAAATGGTAATTTAGAATCTGAAATAAATTATAAAGATGGTAAAAAAAATGGTATTTATAAAGGATACTATGAAAATGGTAATTTAAAATCTGAAGGTAATTATGAAGATGATAAAGCAAATGGTATTGGTAAAGGATACTATGAAAATGGTAATTTAGAATCTGAAATAAATTATAAAGATGGTAAAAAAAATGGTATTTATAAAGGATACTATGAAAATGGTAATTTAAAATCTGAAGGTAATTATGAAGATGATAAAGCAAATGGTATTGGTAAAGGATACTATAAAAATGGTAATTTAAAAGTTGAAGAAAATTATAAAGATGGTAAATTAAATGGTATTAAAAAAGTATACTATAAAAATGGTAATTTAAAATTTGAAGTTAATTTTAAAGATGGTAAATTAAATGGTATGAAAAAAGAATACTATGTAAATGGTAATTTAAAAGCTGAAGAAAATTATAAAGATGACTATATTATTAGTGGTTTTAAATATAGTGAAGATGGTACAAAGACTAAATTAACTAATGCTCATATTTATAATATAAATAGAACATTAAAATAATTCAAGCGTAAATTTTTAAGGTTATTAAATCAAAATATTTTATTGGTCAGTTAAGTCTATATCTATAGAATTAATATTTTATAGGGGGGTACTCAAAATGGGTCAGAAAATATTTAGGTATGTATCGTATTACTAAGAACCAATTCTCCGGGAGTGTTAGAAATTTCGTGTCAGTCTGATAAAATACTATCAAGGACTGACAAT